>Ga0256826_1000048_pt1 | contig 54021 bp, 40 predicted proteins | sample CV79metaG_FD_185975 | JGI IMG/M metagenome (GOLD analysis project Ga0256826, IMG submission 185975) | Hydrothermal vent microbial communities from East Pacific Rise, Pacific Ocean - CV79 | ecosystem: Environmental > Aquatic > Marine > Hydrothermal vents | place: Pacific Ocean: East Pacific Rise...
TGAATCCGTACGGAGAATCGAAAAATAATTTTGATATTTGGGCCTTGGAACAAGAGAAAACACCTCCATTTTGGGCTGGTTTAAAGTTTTTTAATGTTTATGGACCAAACGAGTATCACAAAGATAGAATGGCATCAGTGATATTTCATGCTTTTAACCAAATACAAAAGAACGGGTTTGTAAACTTATTCCAATCGCATAAGGAAGCTTATGAGGATGGAATGCAGCTTCGAGATTTTGTTTATGTTAAAGACGTAGTAAAAGTCATTTTATTTTTGATGAAAGAAAAACCAAAAAGCGGCCTTTATAATTTAGGGACAGGTAAAGCCCGAGCCTTTTATCATTTGGCTGAAGCTACATTTTCTGCTCTTGGTTTGGAGAATGATATCCGGTTTATACCAACACCTGAGGATATCAGAGATAAATATCAATATTTTACTGAGGCCAATATGCAAAAACTTAAAAATACCGGGTATAAAGAAGAGTTTTATACACTGGAAGAAGGCGTTTCAGATTACGTGAAAAATTACATATCGCAGAATAAATATTTATAACAAAACTACTTTCACTGGAAGCTCATCCTTTTGTAAAATAATTTTTAAAGCATATCACCCGGTGCAAAGAAAATAAATCCTTCAGTTTTTTTGACTATTTTCAAAATGTCCAAAACATTAGGCGTTATACTTCCTGTTGTACCATGATCAATATCAACAAAGCCTACCCTTTCCATCATTGCAATAGCTTCATTATTTAGTCTCCTACTCCTTCTACCTATATTTAAAATAGAATACAGCATTGTTTCCTTTGCTCTATTGGGTGCCGTATGAATTTCTTCTTCTATTTTAACTAAATACTTGGCAAAAACATCATCTTTCATGAAGCCATTTTCCTTAGCAAGCATAAAAATAATAGTATAAGCATGTCGCAAAGTATATTCATCCTTACTGTGAATCCACTTATTTGCTAGTGCCAAACTTCCCTTATATGGAGTCAATACATTACCAATAAAGGCATCACTTAATAGATAGAAATCAATATCATTATTCCACTCCTCAATTAGCTTATTAGTCAAGTTTTCTTCGGAAATTAACATGGTAGCCAAAATTTGCACTTCAGGAATTTGGGTTGCCCACAATTTTAAAGCATAGGCATGATTCTTTCCTAATTCTTTTTTATAATGCTGGAGGTAGGTATATTTTAAGCCAATTACTTTCTCGCTTGCACCATTACGAATATATTCTTTTCGTAAAGCCTCAGACGAAAGCCCATTTAGCTCTTCAATAAATTCTGATATTGTCATTTCTATTTATTTTTAATGGGCAAAGGTAGTAGAATTGATGGGATTAAAAATCTAGGAAAAAGTAAAAATAATCGTTAAAAAAGTAAGAACGGGAATGTAAAGACAACTATTGATAAAGAAAGATGTCATTATTATAATGATTAAGCTATTTTTTGCTTGTAAACAGGCGGATTTTTTTTGTATACTTGCCGATTAAAACACAGTGTAAGTGTACTCTTAACAAAAGAAATAAATAATTATATAATTAAATTAACATACTATGAATCGTTTTTTATTATTTGTATTGCTACTTGCCATAAGCCCTATGTTCTTAAATGCGCAAGTTGACGAAACAAAACCCACAAGAGTAACCAAGGCGGTTGCTTATGCAAAATCTGTACCTTTAGCTGAGCTTGCAGCACTATTAAGTCCAGACAAAGCAGAATCTATAATTGACCAAGAGGTTAAAAATGAATTAGACTATGACAAATGGCCAAATGACGATCCTAAAGGATCAACCCCTAATGCTCAAACTATTATGGGTAATAAACAAAGTCGCGGGCCTTTAGTTGGTTTTAGCGGACAAGGCGGTACCGGTTTTTATCCACCTGATACTGATGGAGATGTTAGTGAAACTCATTTTGTTCAAGTAGTGAACTCAAAATATAATGTTTATTTGAAAGACGGAACTAAAGTTTTAGGTCCATTGAACTTAAATACTCTTTGGGCAGGTTTACCTAGACCCGGTGGAGGATCATGGGGTAATGATGGAGACCCTATTGTACTTTGGGATGAGAATGCCGGCAGATGGGTTATTTCTCAATTCGATGTTAATAATTCTCAAAAATATGAATTAGTTGCCGTTTCAGAAACAAATGATCCTTTGGGCTCTTATTATATGTATGCATTCTCTTTTGGTACTACCATGAATGATTATCCAAAACTTGGAATATGGAGAGATGGATATTATGCCACATATAATATGTTCCAAAATGGTAGTTTTACCGGCTCTAGAATAACTGCAATGGAAAGAGATAAAATGCTTGTTGGTGATGCATCCGCATCTATGGTAGAATTTCACAAATCAAATTACTACTCAACTATGCCTGCTGATATCGATGGAACAAATTTACCAGACGAAGGAGAACCTTGCCCTATTATGTATATTACAGGAGCCAAAACAATTCAACTTTGGGACTTCCACGTAGACTGGGAAAATCCTGATAATTCTTCATTAAACTTACCAGGTACAATTAATCCTACAAATTTCTCAAGATATAATGGAACAATTCCTCAAACAAATGGTAATGGTTTAGATGCTTTGGGTAACATGATTATGAATCGCTTAGCATATAGAAAATTTGACGATCATGAATCTATGGTAGTTAATCATACTGTAAACGTTAGTGGAAAAGCATCAATTAGATGGTATGAATTTAGAAGAACAGATGCTGCATGGTCACTTTACCAAGAAGGAACCTATGCTCCTGGAGATGGTGTTTATAGATGGATGGCCTCTGCTGCAATAAATGCTGATGGCGATATAGCTATTGCTTATTCTGTATCAAATAGTACAGATGTTAAGCCTTCAATAAGATATACAGGTCGTCATGCTGATGATCCATTAGGAGAAATGACAATTGAAGAAGTAGAATTAAAAACAGGTACTGCTAATCAAAGTAGCTTTAGCAGATGGGGTGACTATTCATGCTTGAATGTTGATCCATCAAATGGTACAGATTTTTGGTATACTACTGAATATAATGGATGGAAAACTTGGATTTCTTCTTTCGACCTTGGTGAAATCAGTGGTCCTAGTTGTAATGCAGGTGAAGATGCTGCAATTTGTGTGAATGATCAGTTTCAAACATCAGGTACGGGTACTGGTGTTTTATCGGTAGAATGGACTACTGATGGTGATGGTTTCTTCTCTCCTGCTAATGAATTTGTTTCAACTTATATTCGTGGCAGCCAAGATGTAATTAACGGCGGCTGTACTTTAACACTCACAGTTACAGGTTTTGACGGAACAAGTACTTCTTCTGATGACATAGTTTTAAGTATTGTACCAACAGTAGATGCTGGTGAAGATGCAGATATTTTAGATACTGAAGCTTTTACTTGTACAGGGAGTACAAATGCACCTAATGGTGTAATTACATGGACTACAAGTGGCAATGGTACTTTTAGTGATGCGAGTACACTTAATCCTATATACACTCCAAGTGAGAGTGATATTATCGCAGGTGAAGTGACACTAAATCTGGAAATATCAATTTCAGACCCTTGTAATGACACCAAAAACGATGATATGCTATTAAGAATTCACCCTGTTGGTATTGATGAATTAAGTACAGGAAATAGATTGGCCGTTTATCCTAATCCAACTAATGATGTATTTACTTTGAATATTAGTGACTTGAAAATTGGTGAAGATTTCACATTCTTTGTATACACAAGTTATGGTAAAGAAGTTTACCGTCAAGTAGTAAATGCTAAGAGCAGTTCCTATGATAGAGTAATTGATATGTCAAACTTTATTGCCGGAATATACTTTGTATCTGTTGTTAGTGAAAAAGGAAATTCTACACTCAAAATTGTAAAGAAATAATAACTTCCTCATTTATTAAAAAAGCGGCATTGCTAAGCAATGCCGCTTTTTTTATTTGTTCTTTATAAACTATAATTGCTTGATAAATTGATCTATCTCCTCCCTACTTGTATCCCAAGATGTCATAATTCTATACTCTGATTTTTTTTCGTCCCAAGGATAAAAAAACTGTGCACTTTGCATTCTTTGAGCCAAATCAGCCGGAAGAATTGCCCATACACCATTAGATTGTACTTCTTGCGTAATTTGAACTTCATTAATCCGCATCAATTTTTCAGCAAGATATTGCGCCATATTATTAGCATTCAAGGCATTTTGCCGCCATATATCATTAGATAATAAGGCAATAAACTGAGCAGCAATGAAGCGCATTTTTGAAGCTAATTGCATCCCCTGCTTTCGGTATAACTGAAAATACTTATCCAAGCCAGGTTTTAGAAAAACTACAGCTTCGCCAAACATCATACCTATTTTTGTTCCTCCAAAAGAAAGGATATCAACGCCAGCCTCTGTTATCATGGATTTAAAATCAGTATTAAGTGCAACAACTGCATTTGAAATACGTGCACCATCAATATGTAGCAATACACCATACTCATGTGCAAGATCAGCAATATCCTTGATTTCCTGGATGGTGTATACTGTTCCAAGTTCGCTTACTTGTGTAATACTTATTACCGCAGGTTCACTTTGATGCGGGTATCTTTCGGTTTTAATATATCGCGAAATTTGATCCGGAGTAATTTTACCATTCTTGTTAGGCAAATTAATCAACTTAACACCGGTATGCTTTTCCATAGCTCCACATTCGTCTACATGAATATGGGCGTGCTCGGAACAAATAATAGAGTTGAATGAATGGGTAACACTTTCCAATGCCATAATATTAGCTGCCGTTCCATTATAAACAAAATGAGTAGATGAATCGGGGCCAAATATGCTTCTAAATAAATCTTGTGCATATTTTGTGTAATCATCATCACCATAGGCAGCATGATGACCTACATTAGCATTTATTAAAGCGTCAAGGATTACAGGATGTGCTCCAGACCAATTATCGCTTGCAAATGATCGCATATCTTTTTTTGGCAAATTTAAAAAGCTTTCTCAATTAATCTAAAATTAAATAAGGCAAAAGTTTTTTGTATTTATTTTCGGGCAAATACGTAGAGTCTTTTAATTGATATAAAGCAGCATATTTACCTAATCTTTTTCGCTTGTTAATGATATACTTAGTAGTTTCATAATCCACATACGGATGCCTAAGCAAGACTTTAAATTCCACTGTATTAATTGGTATTTTTTTAAGAAGTACAGTATCTAAAAATAGCTGAGTTTTAATTCTATCATATTTCTCATCATTCATTTTATAGAGTTCCTTTAACTGAAGTAAATTGTTAAATCCTCCGAGCTTTGTTCTATATTTTACAATTGCTCCTGCATAATAAGGTCCTATTCCTACTACATTCAATAATTGTATGGAATCAGCTAAATTTATTCCAAGATATACTTTTTTTACTTGAGTTTTAGTATTGTTAAGATTGAGTTTTTTTTCTTTATTGCTAATTGAGTTCACTCTTATTTTCTTTTTAGGAAATTTATTCTTCTTTTCAATTATAGCATAAGCCTCTACAGATTGATATATTTCATCATTTAATCCGTATATTTTCTTTAAATCCTCTTTCTTATAGAAACGGCCTCCACTATTTCTGTATTTGATTATATTACTGGCAATGTACTTAGGCAATCCCATTTGGAGCAAGGTATCTAAATGCACTGTATTTGGGTCGAAACTAGATTTAGGATATATATTAAGTTGTTGGTCAGAATTTGTTAAATGTTTTAATGCTTTATTATTAAACTCTTTATATTTGGTAGGTTCATCAATTTTTTGCAATTTAATTTGTTTTATATACTGAGCATTTTCCAAAATATGTTTTGGTAAATCAGGAGCTAACTGAGGTGCAAAATGATTAAGAACTATCACAATTATTAATATCAAACTCAGTACAAAAACACCTCGTTCTTGTCGTTTATTAAACATAAAAAAATCTTTGATAGTATTCAGCATATCTCAAATATAAGCTATATAACTAAACTATTTACTTTAAATGAACAAAAAGCCTATCTTGTTGATTAATTGTTAATAAGGTGAGATAATACGTATTGATATATTTTGCAAATTTGCTGCTGTAATATCTGATAACAATTAAAAAATGATATATCAAGAATTAGTAGAAAAGCTTTTGAACTTATTTCATGCTGCAGCACAATCAGATGATGAAGTTCATTTAATAGAAGTATCCTATATTTTAGAAATCATTCAAAAAAAGCTACCCGAAATTTTTCCGGAACTTCCTGATGAGTATAAAAATGTCATTATCACTCAAGGTTTAGAGTATTACAAATGTCTCCACCAAAAAGACATTTCTTTTGAAGATTCTTATGGCGATTTTTTAAAATTTTACAAAAATAATAGAGATAAATTTAGTGAGGATTTACGTGCATTTTGTATTGATACTACAATTAGTGTATTAGATTCTCATGCAGGAATTAATGAGCAAGAAGCAGCCTTTATTCACCGCTTACAATCAGATTTCAAATAATATTCAACATTAATACCAACTTTAAGGGTCTATCTATTAGGAGTATATTTTAGCTTTTGCTTCGCCTTTAATTACCCTTAAACCATTAAAGGCTAATGCTCTCATTTCATCTTCACCGGGATAAATATGGATAGGTGCCATTTTATAAACTCTTTCACTAATTTGGTTTACAAACCATTTACTATGCGCCACTCCTCCTGTAATTAGTATTCCATCTACATCGCCCTTTAAGACAGCAAACATAGAGCCTACTTCCTTTGCTACTTGATATGCCATTGCTTCATATACTCGCTTTGCTTCCTCATTACCGGCCATCATTTTTTGCTCAACTTCGTATGCTGAGTTTGTCCCCAAATAGGAGACTAAACCTCCTTCGCCTTTATTCATTTTAAGAACTTGCTTTAAGGTAAAATCTCCGCTAAAACATAACCTCACTAAAGAACCAACCGGAAGAGTTCCCGTTCTTTCAGGTGAAAATGGGCCATCTCCATCTAAGCCCTGATTAACATCAATTACGCGGCCTTTATAATGAGCTCCAACTGTAATTCCCCCTCCAAGATGAACAACAATGAGATTCAGATCTTCATACTTTTTTAAAACTGATCGAGCGTGCTGCCGAGCAACAGCTTTTTGATTGAGAGCATGAAATATTGAAACACGAGGCAATAATTTATGTCCGGAATAACGGGCAATATCGGCCAATTCGTCAACTACAACAGGATTAGCAATATAGGCCCTGGCACCGGGAATAGATTTTGCCAAATCATCGGCTATAAGACCACCAAGATTAGAAGCATGTTCGGCTCCCATTGGGCTATGGATTAAATCTCTTCTCATAGCATCATTAACCTCATACACACCAGATTCAATTGGCTTTACAAGACCACCACGTCCTATAATGGCTTTCACTAAATCCATTCTTATTTCTGCCTCTTTCAAAACATGGCATATTAAATCTTTTCTGTACTCAAATTGGTCTGTAATTCTTTCAAACTTGTCCAACTCTGCTGAAGAGTGCACAATATTTTTTACCAAAACAGGTGATTCATTGTCAAACACAGCTATTTTAGTACTAGTAGAACCCGGATTAATGGCAATGATCCTTACACCTTTGCTGATATCTATATTCATTCTATAAATTTACAATTTTTAATCTAAGCTTGCAAGGCTGCTAAAGCAATAGAGTATAATTTGGTTTGTACAGTATCACCTCTGCTACTTAAAACAGCTGGCACTTTTGCTCCTGCTACAATCGCTCCTTGTTCACCTTTTGCTAGTTTAGTATTGGCTTTGTAAAAAACATTACCAGATTCAATATTTGGAAACAAAATACAATCTGCATCTCCTGCCACTTCACCACCAACACCCTTAATTTCAGCACTTTCCTTATCAATAGCCAAATCTAATGATAAAGGTCCATCAACATAAGCTCCTTTAATTTGTCCTCTTTCTGCCATTTTTGACATTAAAGCACCATCAATACTGGCCTGCATTTTATCTGAAACTTGTTCTGAGGCAGCCAAAACTGCCAATTTTGGTTTTTCAATTCCTAAGGAATGAGCAGTTTTAATAAGATAATTAGAAATGGCTATCTTTTCTTTGAGTTCGGGAGCAGGAATAATTGCTACATCACCAACAATCAATAATTTATGATAATTTGGTGTCTCCATAACGGTTACATGACTCAAAATAGCCTTGGGCATCATAAGTCCTATTTCCTTATTTAATATGGCGCGCATATATTGGTCGGTACTTACCAAACCTTTCATGATTAGGTCGCCTTGGCCTTTATTAATAATCTCACATGCTTTAAACGCAGCTTTTTGACTATCTGCTTCCTGAACCATACTAAACTTATCTGCATCAATACCTTCTGATTCGCAGACTTGCTTCATTATGGGAATATCACCTACTAAGATAGCATCAATTATTCCCATATCTACTGCCTGATTAACAGCACCTATGGTATGGTGATCATTAGCGAATGCTGCTATTAGTACTTTCTTATCCTTACCCTTAAGGGCATCAAACATTTGATCTAATTTCTGAATGTGCATTTTTATTTTTTTTGGGCTGCAAAAGTATGTTAATTGCGCCTATTGTTTGTACAAAATATCATTATTCTGAATAAAATAATATTGCTTTAATAATGGCCTCCTTACAGGCATCACAAAACTCTGAGTTTTTAAAGGAATTCATTAAACAATCGCGACGTGGTCGATAAACACCTTTGGCTACATAACCACCACCTTCAAACACTCCTGTGAGGCCTGTATACTCATCGGTATCAGGGGTAGGAATGGGAATATTAATCGTGATTAGGTGCTTCCATTTTTTATTAAAATCAACCAAAGTTGTAATATTAGGTTCCCAAGGCTCGAGATTTAAATTATAGAAATCGCTATAACTTGTTGAACTTGTGTAATACTCGTCAGCTAATCCGGCAAAACCATGACCCAATTCATGAATAAATATTTGTCCAGCTTTGGCATTGGAATTAACGCTTACATTATAAAAATTATAAATAGCTCCTCCCCCATATTTCTCATTATTAACAAGAATATATATTTGATCATACGCAGTGTTTGCAGCCAAATCTCTAACACTTTTATAATCTTCGGTCATGCAATATCGTTCACTATTAAAGGTATAAAAACTGGTACTTACTTGAGTATTCTTCCATATAGAATCTGCAGGAATATCATTACCACTATCTTTACTTGGAGCCAAAACACCAACTATATTAAATGACTCTTTGTACTCGCTATAAGGATGGTATTTGAAAAGTTCTTGTGTAAATTTATCGCAATCACTTTTAAAAAGCTCCATTTCGTCAACAGAATAACCATCCGGAATAATTACTATATCCACTTTTTGATGCGAATCACCAGAATAAAGTGCCGTATATATAGGGAATTCTTTTTCTAAGGTGGGATCGATAAAATAGTCACTTGGATTAACTTCCAGCTCCATCATCTTGTTAAACTTCCCATTATAATCGCGTGAGAACCATTTTATAATAACTGTACTCTTGGGATATGGAAATACAATACTTTCGTAAAAAGATTTATCATTAGTTTTGGCTTCTTCAGTAGCTTGCCATTCCCCGAATAAACTTGAATAACCACGTGAATATATAAGTGCCGATGTATTTTTATCATAAACTTCAAAAAAGTATTGCCCATATTTGAAGGTATCAATTAAATTTTTTATTGACCCTCCCCAAAATGGTTCACGCTTAATTTTTTTTAAATAATATTTCTCATGATGTGCGTTACCGGCATGCATATAATCAATGCGCATTGTTTTATCAATAAAAAAATGGTCAAAAGAAGCAAATGAATTATTGCTCAGTACAAACAAGATTATTATATAGATAAGTTTATTCATAGGATGAAGTATTTTTGCAAAAATAAGCATTTAGTGTTATTCTTTTAACATCTTTTTGTTAAGTGAATCCACCAAATAAAAAGCTCATTAATGAATATAGAACTGAATAAATGCATTTGTTTTGTTTAAATTTGCAAAAAGCAGCAATTATGATGAAGAAATATGCTTTAATTTTGGCAGGAGGCTCCGGTAAAAGAATACAAAGAACGACAGCTAAAGCGTTTCTGACAATTAATAATTTACTTTTATTTGAATATAGCTTGTTACAGTTTATATCAACAAAAGAAATAGACGCAATTATTCTTGTTGTTCCTGAGGAGTATCTGTCCGTTTCAAAAAAACTAATTCACAAAAAGAAATACAGTAAAGTAACAAAAGTACTCGTAGGCGGAGCTAGTCGATTTGAGAGTAGTTTTATTGGTTTGTCTTCTATTGAGGAAACTGATGCACAGGTGTTGATTCACGATGCGGCACGTCCGTTTATTAATAACACAACGATAAATAATTGTATTAAAGCCCTTGATAAATATGATGCTGTGAATATTTTGAGCCCTATTAATGATTCGATAGTAGAAATAAAAGGGCAACATATAATTGGAGTAGCAGACAGGACTAAGTTTAGGCAAGTACAAACCCCTCAAGGTTTTACATTAACAGCAATAAAAAAGGCACAAAACTTAGCTATTCGTGACAAACTTGAAAATATTACCGACGACTTCAACTTAGTTCTAAAATACAAAACAGGAACGAGTACTTGGATAGAAGGAAGTAGGAATAATATAAAAATTACTTATCCTGATGATATCATTTTGGCTAAAAAGACTCTATAAAAATGATAGCGAACAAAATAAATATTTTATTAATTCAAATTTTGTTGGAGATTAATACAATGTTTTATATCTGATTAACTAAAAAAAACCTTCAAAAGTATTAGTTTTGAAGGTTTTATATTTAAAATACAGAGTTATTTAAACTGCAATAACTCTTTTCATTCCTTGTGTGATAGCATCCTCGTTCAATGGAATAAGTTTATGATAACGTTCAGGTAGAGATTTTTTCAGACCCTTAATTACATTCTCCAATTTCACTATAGATTTCACTTTCATATAAGCACCAAGAATAACCATATTAAAGATTTTTGAATTACCCATTTCAGTGGCAATTTTAGCACCTTCAATTTGATAAATAGTGATATCTGTTCTGCTAGGATGTTTTGTAATTCCATTTGGATCATATAATAAGACTCCCCCAGGTTTTACCGACTCTTCAAATTTATCCATTGATTGTTGGTTCAATATAATAGCGGTATCAAATTTTGATAAAACTGGGCTACTAATTCTCTCATCGCTTAAAATGACTGCTACATTTGCTGTTCCACCACGCATCTCTGGTCCATAGCTAGGCATCCAACTAACTTCTTGGTCTTGCATAATTCCACTATAGGCTAATATTTTCCCCATGGAAAGAACACCTTGTCCACCAAATCCGGCTATAATAATTTCTTCTGTCATAATTTTCAGTTTTTAGCAGATTATTTAACTAAGTTTCCGTCCACTTTGATATCTCCCAATGGGAAATAAGGGAACATATTTTCAACCATCCATTCATTAGAATCTACAGGTGTCATTTTCCATCCGGAATTACAGTTTGAAACTATTTCAACAAAAGCCAAACCTTTTTTCTCTTTTTGAATTTCGAATGCTTTTCTGATAGCTTTTTTCGCTTTACGAACAGCACTAGGAGTATGAACTGCTTGACGAGTAACAAAATGAGTTCCCGGCAATTGTGCAATAAGTTCAGTCATTTTCAATGGACTACCCATTGTTTCTATTTCGCGTCCATATGGAGATGTTGATGTTCTCATACCTTCCAGAGTAGTAGGGGCCATTTGGCCACCTGTCATGCCATAAATACCATTATTTACAAAAATGATTACAATATTTTCTCCTCTGTTACAAGCATGCAATGTTTCATTTCCACCAATTGCAGCTAAATCACCATCACCTTGATAAGTGAAAACAAATTTCTCGGGCCAAACTCTTTTAATACCGGTTGCAACAGCGGGAGCTCTACCATGAGCAGCTTGGGTCATATCAATATTCATAAACTCATAAGCTAATACTGAGCAACCAACAGGAGCAACACCAATAGTTTTATCGGTAATTCCCATTTCTTCTACTACTTCCATGGTCAAACGATGGGCAGTACCATGACCACAACCAGGGCAATAGCTCAAGGTTTTATCAGTCATATTCTTAGTTTTTACATAAACTAAGTTTTCTGGTTTCATTATTTCTTTTACATCCATGTTCTATCCTCCGATAATTTTTTGTTCCAAAGCATCAAGGATTTCTTCGGGTGAGTGAATAACACCCCCAAAACGGCCATAATGCTCAGATTTACATTTACCATTAACTGCGAGCCTAACATCCTCTATCATTTGGCCTGCACTTAACTCTACTGCTAAGAAACCTTTTACTCTATCAGCTAATTCGTTTATTTGTTTCATAGGGAAAGGGAATAAGGTTATTAAGCGGAAGATACCAGCTTTAATTCCTTTAGCGCGGGCTTGTTCCATAGCTTTTTGTGCTATGCGAGCGCTTGAACCATATGCTACAAATATATAATCAGCATCGTCGCAATTTATCATCTCGTATCTAACCTCTTCTTCCTGCATTTTTTTATATTTTGCCTGGAGTTTATGGTTATGTGCTTCTTGCCTATAAGGATCTAATTCCAGAGAAGTAATGATATTACGTTCACGATCTTCTCTTTTCCCGATAGTGGCCCAAGAATCAAAATTCGCTTTAATTTCTTCTTCAGTCCAACGGGGACGTTGTTCAGGCATTGTTACTTTTTCCATCATTTGACCAATAACACCATCAGAAAGAATCATAACAGGATTACGGTATTTAAAAGCTAAATCGAAGGCATCTGCAACAAAATCAGCCATTTCCTGTACAGAAGCAGGTGCTAAAACCAGCATTCTATAATCGCCATGGCCACCACCTTTTGTGGCTTGAAAATAATCTGCTTGAGAGGGTTGGATAGTACCTAATCCGGGTCCACCTCTTACTACATTAACTATTACTGCTGGTAATTCCGATCCAGCGATATAAGATATTCCTTCTAACTTAAGACTAATACCTGGGCTAGAAGAAGAAGTCATCACTCTTTTTCCGGCACCTGCAGCACCATATACCATATTTATGGCAGCAATTTCGCTTTCTGCTTGTAGAACAACCATCCCTGTTCTTTTTTCGGGACGTTCCATCATTAAGTATTCTATGACTTCGGATTGGGGAGTAATTGGATACCCAAAATAGGCATCACAACCAGCTAAAATAGCAGCTTCTGCTATAGCTTCATTCCCTTTCATTAATTTAATTTCAGCCATTTATATTTGTATTTACATTTATAAATTATTAACCAGCTACTTTCACCTTAAAAACAGAGATTACTCCGTCAGGGCATACTATAGCACAATTGGTACAGCCTATACAAGCTTCTGGATTTTCCATATAAGCATATGTATAGCCTTTCCCATTTACATTTTTAGACAATAGAATAACATCGGTAGGACAAGCAGGAACACAAACGCCACAGCCTTTGCATTTTTCTACATCTACCTCTATTGCACCTCTAAATTTTGCCATTTTTTTGGGTTTTAATTATCAATTCCTGCGAAATTATAGAAATTATAGGACTTTATGCCAGCAGATAAATGACTAATGCTTACTAAAGAGTAATTTAGAAATAATATAAATTGAAATAGAATAAAAAAAAGCCGCCAATTATTTTACATACCACTGTATTTCTGACTATTACAACATTACAAAGATAAAACTTCAATTTATTTATTAATGATAAGTAATATACTGAAATTAAATTCCACTCACTATATCCTAGGAATTTGCAATGTAAATTTGGATCCAATATTTACTTGAGAACTTGCTCTTAAATCACCGCCCAGAAGAATTGCTAGTTTTTTAGATATTGCTAATCCTAAACCTGCCCCACCAAATTTACGTGTTAAACCTGTATCTCCTTGTCTAAAAGCGTCGAAAATATAAAGTAGTTTTTCTGGTATTATACCAATTCCTGTATCTTTCACGCTAATGAAAATAAATGTATCATTGGTTTCAAACTGTATAGTAATTGAGCCGTTATCGGTAAATTTTAAGGCATTTCTTAGTAAATTGGTCAATATTTGTTTTACTCTAAAATCATCGGTAGTGACTATGAATTCATCATATGGGATATCCATATTAAAATCCAAATTTAATTTATTTAACTTACTTATTTCTGCCGGAAACATTTCATAAACTTCGGATATAGCTTTAATGATATCAACTTCAGATTTTTCAATTTGCATTTGATCCGATTCTATTAAAGAAACATCAAATAAGTCTTCAATCAAACTCAAAAGCATTTGACCATTATTATTTATTATCCGAGCATACTCTTTAAACTCATCTACATCATCTTCATCAAACATTAAGCTTGAAAAACCTATAACAGAATTTAGTGGTGTTCTTAATTCGTGGGACATAGTAGCTAAAAATGTTGATTTCAGCTTATCTGACTCCTTTGCTTTAACAAGTGCCCTTTTCAATTCCTCTTCAGATTTTCTATGATCAGTCACATCTCTTCCAATCACTATCAAGTTTTTCCTACTCCCGTCCTTATTAAAAACTGGAATTTTTAACACATCTAATACTTTATCATCACCACCGAGTACAGGAATAATTTCATCGGTTCTTTTTAAACCACCATACTGCCAGCATAACTCATCTGTATTCATACATGCTAAAAATGCGTTTTGATATATTTCGTGAGTATCATTTGCAAGTTCTGCATCTGTTTTACCTTGATAATTTACACCTTCTAATTGAAACAATTTCAGGTCTGCTTTGTTTGCTAATAGCCATCTTCCTTCTCCATCTTTAATGCAAATAATATCAGGAATTTCCTCGGTTAATTCAATTAATACTTGATAACTGTCTAATACATCCAAACTGAAACTATTTTCTTCACCCAAAGGATCGTAAAGACATAAATAGTAATAATCTCCGCTATCTTTTTTTACGGGTATTACCTTAATTCTACTTCTAATAATAACACCATCTTTCCGCTTGGTGTTGATATAATTGGAATAAACATTCCCTTTTTTAATGGTTTCCCATATTTGATTGTAGAAGGAAGGTAGGTGCATACCGGAGTTAATAAAGCTAGAATCTTTACCCAATATTTCTTCAATACTGTATTGAAAAATTTTTAGAAACTCCTCATTTACCTGAAGTATATTCTTACTATCATCTGTTAATAAAAGTGCATATGAGCTATACCAATCAACATTTAAGAGTACTTCTCCCAGCTTACCAAACTGATTTTCTGTTCTGCTTTTTTCCCCAAATAATTGCATAAGAGTGGTTTTGATGTAAAGATAATACAAAAAAAATGGAATCTGTAATAAATAAGTTGTAATTTAGCTAACAATAATAAGTTAAAAACTAAAATAAACTTATATGTTACCTAATAGCTTTTATATGGCCTTTGGCAATCTTTTGTATGCCATTGCCATGTCCGACTCCGAAGTCCAACTAGAAGAAGTTGAAGAGTTCCACAAAATTACAAGAACCGAACTTCAAAACCTTTCAGATAATCCAAAGAGTGAAATTGATCATTTCAATTCGCTTCTTTCGGATAGCGGTTTTTTAAATAGCTACCATGCAGAATTGCCTGCGGATATAGCCTTAAACAAGTTCGTATCTTATTATCATGATCATCAGGATTTGTTTTCTGATTGGGTGAAGAAATTTTGCATGTCATCTGTTATAAAAGTAGCTGAGGCCTACGATGGAATCGTTACTGAGGAAAAGCAAATTATACTAAAACTTAAAGAAGTATTTGAAGGATAATTAGTGTTTTTATCAGTTCCTTCCAAAATAATATGATAGTAGCATTATTTTAATTATTCCTGACTGAGCAGGCTATTCTTCATTTCTAATAGAATACTTTGTGCATTCTTGATGCTATGTACTTCCTTAAACAAAATACTCAGTTTGGCATTCTTTTCGCGAATTTTACATAAAGGATTTAACTGAATATGTTGTAATAAACGGCCAAAATACTCACTTGCAAAGAAATCGCTTTCCGGATTACTGATAAAATATGCATATAGATAACCACCTTTCATTCTAATTTTTTCGAAACCTAAATCTTTTGCGAGCCACTTTATTCTAATTGACTCTAATAAATTTATTACAGTTTGAGGAATACGGCCAAATCTATCTTCCAAACCAAGAGTAAAGAACTGTAATTTTTCTTCATCTTCAATTTTCGACAATTCTTTATATAAAGATAACCTTTCGGCTACATTTTCAACGTAATCATCTGGTATTAAAGCATCCAAGTCTGTATCAAGCTGACAGTCATTTACAAATCCTATTGGTTTTTCATTTTTATACAAACCTTTAAACTCAGTTTCTTTAAGTTCTTGTAAGGCTTCGTTCAGAATTTTTTGATACATCTCAAAACCAATATCAGTAATAAAGCCTGACTGTTCTCCTCCTAGTATGTTTCCGGCTCCCCGAATATCTAGATCGCGCATGGCAATATTAAATCCCGACCCCAAGTTAGAGAACTCCTCAATTGCGCGTAGCCTTTTACGAGCTTCATCGGAAAGAGCCAAAGCAGGAGGAGCCAAAAGATAGCAAAAAGCCTTTTTATTACTACGCCCTACTCTTCCACGCATTTGATGCAATTCGCTAAGGCCATAATGATTGGCTTCGTTAATAATTATAGTATTTACATTAGGAATGTCCAAGCCTGATTCAATAATTTTGGTTGCCAATAATACATCGTAATCGCCTTCAATAAAATCCAGCATGGTTCTCTCAAGTTTATTTCCATCCATTTGTCCATGTGCAATTGCCACTTTTACATCTGGGACAAATTTTGATATCATATTGGCAACTTCTGTAATATTTTTCACTCTATTGTGCACAAAAAACACTTGTCCACGCCGGCTCACTTCGTAAGAAATAGCATCGCGAATAGTCTCTTCAGAGAAAGATGTTACTTCAGTAAGTACCGGCTGCCTGTTGGCAGGAGGAGTGTTAATAACACTTAAATCCCGAGCACCCATTAAAGAAAATTGTAATGTACGTGGGATGGGAGTAGCTGTTAAGGTTAGTGTATCAACATTCACTTTAAATTGCTTAAGTTTTTCTTTTATAGAAACGCCAAATTTTTGCTCTTCGTCCACAATCAGCAAACCTAAATCATGAAACTCAACGTCTTTCCCCACCAATTTATGTGTACCTATAATAATATCTACTTTACCTTCTTTCAAATCCTTTAGAACCTGTGTAATTTGCTTTCGGGGCCTAAACCGACTGATATACTCTACATTTGCTGGGAAATTTTTCAATCGGGCAGAGAATGTTTTATAATGCTGAAAAGCCAAAATGGTTGTAGGTACTAAAATAGCAACCTGTTTACTCTCTGCAACAGCCTTAAAAGCTGCTCTTATAGCTATTTCAGTTTTTCCAAACCCCACATCGCCACAAACCAATCGATCCATAGGATTTTCGGCTTCCATATCAGCCTTTACATCATTATTTGTTTTTATTTGATCGGGAGTATCTTCATAAATAAATGATGCTTCCAACTCAGTTTGCAAATAAGTATCCGGACTAAAAGAAAAACCCGGTTTCGATTTTCGTTCAGCATATAGTTTTATTAAATCCTTAGCAATGTCTTTAACCTTTTTCTTGGTTTTATTTTTAAGTGTATTCCAAGCAGGAGACCCTATTTTATTGATTTTAGGTGTTGCACCATCTTTTCCACTGTACTTTGATATTCGGTGAAGCGAATGGATATTAACAAAAAGCAGGTCTTCATTTTTATATATCAACCTAATAACTTCTTGTACTTTACCATTATTCACTATCTTTTGTAAACCATCAAAACGGCCTATTCCATGGTCGATATGTGTAACATAATCACCCTTAGTTAAATTGTATAATTCCTTTAAAGAGATGGTTTCTTTTCCACCAAAACCTTCTCTTAATTTAAAGCGTTGATAACGATTAAATATTTGATGGTCGGTATATAGAGCTATTCCATTATCATCGTCTATAAAGCCCTGATGCAGGCCTATTTGTAAGCGTTGATAAAGTATATCATCAACTTCTGCATCCATATCAGAAAAAATCTGATCAAGCCGAGTGAGTTGTTTTTCCGATTCGCTGGCAATAATGGTACGTAATCTATTTGCTTTGTTGTCCTTCATATTTTGAAGTAACAAATCAAATTGCTTATTAAAATTTGGTTGAGGACGAATATTAAAACTAATATCTGCCTTTTCTTGTTTTTTATCTTGTGTTAATATTTGAGAATACCGGGCTATATCAGTCTGAAACTCCTCCTTGTTTAAAAACAATTCTTGGGGTTTTAGGTGCCTTACTTCTCCACTTAGTTCATTATAAGATTTAACTGCCTTTAAAAAACCTTGTTCAAGCTTTTCTTCAATAAACAAAGGGTTTTGCATCCATATATAAGCTGAATGTGGAATTGTTTTAATAAAGGAGCTTCGTTTTTCAATAATCTCTTGCCGTTGAAGATTGGGCAGAATTTTAGCTGTTTTGAGTTTTTTTAAACTTAATTGATCTACCGGATCAAAGGTTCTAATAGATTCCACTTCATCACCAAAAAACTCAATTCTATATGGGTAATCAAATGCATAAGAAAACACGTCCATTAATCCACCACGCAAGGCAAATTGCCCAGGTTCTACCACAAAGTCTACTCTATTAAAATTCATTCCGGCAAGCTTTTCAATAAAGTCATCCTGAACTAGTTCAGTACCTTGTCTCACAAAAATTGTATTCTCTGACACATATCGTTTAGAAACAATTTTCTCCGATAAAGCTTCAGAGAAACTAACCAAAATAATATCTTTAGCTCCTGAATTAATTCTAGCTAAAACTTCTGTTCTGGATAACAGATTGGCAGAGTCGGGATGATCTGTTTCGTAGGCACGCTTATAGGCAGATGGATAAAACATCACTTGTTTGCGATGATGCTCCACTCCCACATCATTGAAAAGATTTTCTAAATCATTATACAAATAGGCAGCTGATTCTTTATCGGGGAGCACTATTAAATGAAAGCCTTTTGTTTGTTGAAAGACAGAAGCAATATATAACGAATATGAGGAGCCAAAAAGCCCATATAGTTGAATTTTATTTTCAGACTTGATAAGTCGGATAAGCTGTTCAACTTTTTCTGACTGGTAAAGTGCAAGTAATTCGCTGTGTTTCAATTTATATTATTTTTTTGATAGATCTATTGAAGAGCTACCACAGATTACCTTTAAAACTAAGCTTTATATGTTTTTGAACTTTCCCAAATTCCGTGCAGATTACATCCTATTTCTACTTTTAGGACATCTCCACTTTTTAAATTAATATAATGATTTGCATAACCTCGAATAGGACCATTTTCAAAAACCATTTTAGAAACTAAAGCGTCATTTTTGTAGATATTCATATAATCTATCCAATGGTTTTCACTAGTAGGATGAATAATACCTTGCTGACCTATTTGTATAGAAACGCTTGTAAAACCTTTGGCATCTTTTTCACCAAAATTGATTTCCGGAGAATGTTTTAGCTCGAATTTAGTTGGATTCTTAACATCGGCAATCATCATTTTTTGACGATTAACTATCAATTTTTTCTTGATTGGATCCTGTGCTTGAACCTTGGGAATAATAGCTGCACTTGCAACTAAACCAAGGCTTACTAAGCCCATTTTTTTAAATAAATCTCTTCTTTGCATAATGATTAATTTTAGTTTAATTTGAAAAACAAAAGTAAGCTTTTCTTAACTATAACCGGAAAAAACTGTTTTTTACCAGATAATCAACTGATAATATAGAATATTTATTTGTCAAGGATAAAGAAGTAAGTGGTCTATTATTTTGTTTAAGCGGTTGGCTTTGTAAATAATTTGGCGAACATTGTTAAGTTTTTACTTGTTCCAAATGGTATGAATAATAAATGCATTTTATACTAAACATTAAATTACTAAATTTGACCCATGAGATTACAATTAATTTTCTGTTTCTTACTATTTTATTCATTTCAAGTTTTTTCTGTTAATAATAATATTACCAATATTGACAGCTTAAAAAACACACTGTCGAGTACAAAATCAGAGAAACAAAAAGCGGCACTTTGTTTACAAATTGCAAAAAACGTAAAGCATTACGATAGCATTTTACTATATAGTGAAAGAGCTTTGAACATGGCCAAACTATGTGGTGACACAAGTATGCTTGGCGATATTTACAAAAGCATTGGAGTGGCCTATCATTTGGCTAGTTCATACAAAAACGCACTCACATATTACGATTCTGCTCTATTTTTTTTAAATCAGAAAAATGATGCAAACACTATTGCTAGAACCTACTCCAATAAATGTGGTATTTATATTCGTTTTAATTCTTTGGACTCGGCTATTGTTAATAATGAAAAATGCAAAGAGTATAGTAAATTTATAAATGATCCTGATTTAGATAGAATATATTTAAAAAGGAAAGCGAATATACTTTCCATTCAGGGAAAATATCATGAGTCAATAAAAGTACTCAAAGAAATTCAAAAACAAGCAAGCACCACAAATAAATCAAAATCATTTAATTACAAAGATATTGCTTCGAATTTTTACGATATGGGTATGATGGACTCAGCCCTCTACTATAATAAATTAGCACTTCAAACAAATGCTCATAAATACCCCACTGATGAGATTTCCACTTTGAATAATATGGCCAATGTATATAATTTTACAGGTGACGACGAAAATTCAATAAAATGCTATTTGCGGGCTATCCATATTGCAGATTCAATTGACTACGAATATGGGAAAGCTCTTATAGGCAGCAATTTAGCAAACCTATATTTTAACTGGGGAAAATATAAAGAAGCTATCAAAATATACAAAGAGCATATTCCCTATCTTAAGAAAAATAGTATTTGGCATAACTTAGCTGTAAATTATATAAATATTGGAATTTCTTATAATTCAATCGGTTTAATAGACTCCTCTCTCTCATATTTAGAGAAAACTAAGGATATTTGTTTAGCCACTAACAACTTATCCATATTAAGTACTACATATCATAATATGGGCAGAGGCTTTATGAGCCAGCAGAATTATCATAAGGCCTTGCTCTATTTTGAGAAAGCTTTGGAAACGAACAAAATAGATAATAGCAGTAATACAAAAGCCAATATTTACCATGATATGTCAATTTGTTATTCTGCTTTAAAAAAATACCCCCTAGCCATATCCTTAGCAGATTCAGCAAAATCTATTTATTTGCGCGTTAAAAACGGAAAACAATCTATTGATGTACAACTAACTTTATCGGAAATCTATGCTCAATCCGGGAACTATAAAGAAGCATATACCAAATTGAATGACTATCGAATAAAAAACGACTCTCTCTTTTCTAAAGAAAAATACAAGCAAATTAGCGAACTGGAAACTCAATATGAGACAGCACAAAAAGAAGCTCAAATACAAAAACAACTAGTTAAAATTTCCGCTGATAAACTTATTATCAATAAAGAAAAGAATAAGGCTTTAACTTATGCAGTACTCTTCGCAGGAGCTGCTATTCTTCTATTACTTATTCTCATTTTTCTTCTCAGAAATAAACAAAAACACCAGTTAGTAAAAAAGGAACTTGTTCAACATAAAATGGAATTAGAAGGAAGACTGTTACGCTCACAAATGAATCCTCATTTCATCTTTAATTCATTAAACTCCATTCAAAGCTATATTACTTCCAATGATCAATATCATGCCGAAACATATTTATCAAAATTTGCAAAGTTGATGCGTTCTATTTTAGAAAACTCTCGTCATGCTTTTGTAAGCTTTGAGCAAGATTTATCTACACTGATGATTTACACAGAGCTAGAGCACCTCAGGTTCGAAGGCCAATTTACATATGAATTCACTATTGATGATCAAATAAATTTTGAGAATACTTACATTCCTCCTATGCTGGTACAACCCTATATTGAGAATGCCATTTTGCATGGTTTGGTTGCTAAAAAAGATAATAATGGCAACCTAGAAGTAAAATTTGAGCTCATGGATAATGATTTTATTAAGTGCACTATAAAAGACAATGGCATTGGTAGGGAAAAAGCACGTGAAATAAAAAAACGAACTGTAAAACCTTATAAATCACTAGGTATGCAAGTAACTAAAGAAAGAATGGAGCTTATTAGTGAAATAAATAAAGTTTCTTTTGAAGAAAAAATTACTGACCTTAAGAACGAAGAATACGTAGCAATAGGAACTCTTGTAGAATTAATTATCCCATTTGAAAAAGACTAAACAATATATATGAAAGCAATTATAGTTGATGATGAAGCAAAAAGTAGAGAAACACTAAAATCCTCTTTAGAACGATATACACCAAATATTAAAATAGTGGCTGATGCAGCCTCGGTTGTAGAAGCCCTGAAAAAAATAAAAGAACACCAACCAGATTTGCTTTTTCTTGATGTTCAACTTCCCGACGGTAGCGGATTCGATATTTTGGAATTACTTCCAAATTTAAGTTTTAAGATTATTTTTGTGTCGGCTTATGACAAATATGCAATTGATGCTTTTAAATTTTCGGCTATAGATTATTTATTAAAGCCCATAGAGCCAGATTTGCTTATCAAAGCTGTAGAAAAATCAAGAAAAGAAAATAAACTTGAAACACTTGAAGGAAAACTCAATGTGCTACTGGGAAATAGAACACGTATAGAAAAGATTGCTCTTCCCAGTACCAATGGACTGGAGCTGGTGAGAGTGGAAGATATTGTTTATTGCCAAGCCGATAGTAATTACACCATCTTTCATCTGCAAAATAAACAGCAGATATTGGTTAGCCGCTCTTTAAAAGAATATGATGAAATATTAAGTCCCTTAGGTTTTTATCGCATTCACCAATCATTTTTAATAAAAATTAGCTTTGTGAAAAAATATATCAAAGGTGAAGGAGGATCTGTAATATTGGAGAACGGAAAAGAACTGGATGTAAGCAGAAGAAGAAAAGAAGGTTTTATCGCAGCAATTCGGTAAAAAAGCACTTATTTTGTAGAACTCTTTCCATTGCTCGACTTACTATCAAGACCATTCAATTCATGATGTTTATTTATCAACAAATACTTTCTTAATCCTTATTTTCGGTAGATTTGTGAACATATTTAATGCCTTAATTATATATTATGTTTTTAATCTACGATACAGAAACTACAGGCCTTCCCAAGGACTATAAAGCACCCATTACCGACTCCGACAATTGGCCCAGAATGGTGCAAATATCCTGGCAAGTACACAATGCTCAAGGAAAGCTAATAGACGTTAAAAACTACATCATTAAACCCGATGGATATGAAATTCCTTATGCAGTTATAAAAGTTCATGGGATTACTACTGAAAGAGCAGAAAAGCAAGGTGTTGAATTAGATTTTGTTTTAGAGGAGTTCAATAAGGCTTTGCAACAAGTCACATTTGTTATAGGTCACAATATCGAATTTGATAATAGTATTATCGGTGCAGAATTTCACAGGAGAAACATTCAAACAGAACTATTTTCAAAAACCAGTCTGGACACTAAAAAAGAATCTACTAATTATTGTGCTATCCCCGGTGGGAAGGGTGGAAAATTTAAATGGCCCAAGCTTAGTGAACTACATGAAAAATTATTTGGCGAAGGATTTGATCAAGCTCATAATGCAGCAGCTGATGTTGAAGCCACAACACGTTGCTTTCTGGAGCTTGTCAGGCTGCAAGTAATTAGTCAGGATCAAGTAAATTTTTCAGATCAACAATGGGAAGAATTTATTCAAGAGAACCCCTCTCCTGTTCAAGCTATTGGCCTAAATACACAGGCATATAATCCTCATGACCTATCAATAGAAGAACAAGACACTATTGATAAAACTCAGGATATAACGGAGAGCAATAGCCAAATAAACTTAAAAGATTATTCATTTACTCATCTTCATTTACATACTCAATTTTCTATTTTAGATGGAGCAACTCCAATTGATGGAATAGCGGCTAAGGCAGCTAAAGACGGAATGAAAGCAGTAGCTATTACTGATCATGGAAATATGTTCGGAGTAAAAACATTTCATAAAGCCCTAACAAAAGCAAAAGTAAAACCCATTCTTGGTTGCGAAGTATATGTAGCCCGAAGAGGTATGTTTCGCAAAGAAAGTAAGATAGATGGTGGAGGCTGGCATCTGGTTTTGTTGGCTAAAAACAGAACTGGTTATCAAAACTTAATGAAAATGGTGAGTATATCTTGGCTCGAAGGGAATTATTACAAACCCAGAATAGACAAAGATTTACTCTCCAAAAATCATGAGGGTCTCATTGCTCTCTCAGCCTGTTTGGGTGGAGAAGTAAATAAAAAACTAATGGACGAAGGCCTGCAACAAGCAGAAGAAGCAGTACTTTGGTATAAGAATTTATTTGGTGAAGATTTTTATTTAGAACTCCAAAGACATCAATCGGGTGATGCCGAATTAGATAATAAAATATATAACGATCAAGTTTATGTAAATAAACACTTATTAGAACTTGGTAAAAAACATCAAATAAAAGTAGTTGCTACTAATGATGTGCATTACCTCAATAAAGAAGATTCAGCAGCACAGGACCGATTAATTTGCATAAGTACTAATAAAAATATTGACGATCCTAAGCGCCTTCGCTACTCAGGACAAGAGTGGATGAAGACTCAAGCTGAAATGAAAATTTTATTTCAAGATTTACCTGAAACCATTGCAAATACACAGGAAATAGAGGAAAAGATTGAGTCATATCCTCTCAACTCCAAGCCTATTATGCCCGATTTTACACTTCCTGAAGGCTTTACTGATGAAAATGTTTACTTGAAACACATTGTTTACGAAGGAGCAAAAATACGCTGGGGTAAGGAGCTAAGTGAAGAGTTAATCGAACGTATAGATTTTGAACTGGAAACTATCGCCAAAATGGGATTTCCGGGCTATTTCCTTATTGTTTGGGATTTCTTAGTAGCAGCCAGAAAAATGGGAGTTATTGTTGGCCCCGGCCGTGGATCGGCAGCAGGATCAGCTGTTGCTTACTCCCTTCGAATTACTGAAATCGACCCAATAAAATACAATTTACTGTTCGAAAGATTCTTGAACCCTGATCGTATTTCTATGCCCGATATAGATATTGATTTTGACGACGAAGGAAGAGCAAGAATACTTAAATGGGTTGTAGAGAAGTACGGTAAAAAAAGGGTAGCTCATATTGTTACTTTTGGTTCAATGGCTGCAAAATCTTCTATTCGCGATGTTGGCCGAGTTCAGCAATATCCCCTTTCGGATACCATGAAACTTCAAAAAATGGTGCCTACCAAACCTGGAACTACTCTCAAAGATGCATTTAGAGAGGTACCGGAACTTAATCAAATCAGACAATCAATTGGAGAAGCTAGCGATGTATTAAAATTTGCAGAAACCTTGGAAGGCTCTGTGAGAAATACCGGAACACATGCTTGTGGAATAATAATTGGTAAAGATGACCTCGAAAAATACGTTCCCATAAGTACTGCTAAAGAATCGGAGCTTACATATGTTACTCAATATGATGGAAAGCATGTAGAGGATATTGGTTTATTAAAAATGGACTTTCTAGGTCTTAAAACACTCACCATTATTAAGCATGCCGTTGAAAACATTAAAGCATCTAAAGGAATTGATGTGGATATTGACAATGTTGATTTAGAAGATGAACTAACCTACCAACTATACTCCAAAGGTGATACTACAGGTTTATTTCAATTTGAATCTGCAGGCATGAAAAAATATTTAAAAGACCTGAAACCCACAGTGTTTGAAGATCTCATTGCAATGAATGCTTTATATCGTCCAGGTCCTATTGAATATATTCCAAGTTTTGTAAAAAGAAAAAACAAACTCGAAGAAATTGAATACGATCTCCCCATGATGAAAGAGTATTTAGAGGAGACCTATGGTATTACAGTTTATCAAGAACAGGTGATGCTCCTATCGAGAAAGCTGGCTAATTTTACACGTGGACAATCCGATTCCCTTCGTAAAGCAATGGGAAAAAAGATAAAATCCATGATGGACGAATTGAAGGTATTGTTTATTGATGGTTGCAAAGCCAACGAAAATTTTATGCGTGAATGCAAAGAAGTAAAAAAAGATCCTGATAAACTGATAAAAAAGATTTGGAACGATTGGGAAGCGTTTGCTAAATATGCTTTCAACAAATCGCATGCAACTTGTTATTCTTTTGTTTCATTTCAAACTGCCTATTTAAAAGCTCATTACCCTGCCGAATTTATGGCTGCAGTGCTCAGCAACAATATGAATGATATTGAAAAAGTAACCTTTTTTATTGACGATTGCCGCAACCAAGGTTTCAAAGTTTTAGGACCTGATATCAACGAATCGAGTATAAATTTTGCTGTAAATCCACAAGGAGATATTCGCTTTGGGCTAAATGCCATAAAAGGAGTTGGAGCTGCTGCTGCAGATGATATTATTAAAGAAAGACAAGAAAATGGAAAATTCAAAGGTATATTTGGCTTGGTAAAAAGAGTAAATTTAAGATCAGTCAATAAAAAAAGCTTAGAATCTATGGCTTTAGCTGGTGCTTTTGATAGTTTTGAAAATACTCCTCGCTATGTATTTTTTCATCGTGAAAATCCTAATGCAAATACTTTTCTAGAACAAATTATCCAATGGGGACACAGATTTCAAGATGAACAAAACTCGGCACAGGTAAGTTTATTTGGAGATTTAGGTCCTGTTGAACTCCCTGACCCAGAAATACCTGCAGCTACTCCTTGGTCTCAATTGGAGACTTTAAAAGCAGAAAATGATGTGGTTGGATTTTATTTAAGCGGTCATCCATTAGACGAGTATAAAATAGAGATGAAACAATTTATTAATAAAAACATTAAGGATATTCAAGAGAACTTAGAAAAGCTAAAGAACCAAACTATTACCTTTGCCGGAATAATCACAAACCCAGCCGATACAAATATGACCACAAAAACCGGAAAACCTTTTGGTCGTTTTACGGTTGAAGACTATTCAGGAAATTTAGAAATAACCATGTTTGGTGAGGAGTTTGAAAGATATAAAAACCTTTTGAGCCGTAAAGATCAATATGTTAGAATACAAGCCATTTCAGACAAACCCAAATGGCGCGAAGAATACGAATTGAAAATTACAAAAATTGAACTTCTCTCAGATGTTTTAGATAAATATACCAAAAGGATAGATTTAGGTATTAAACTTCATGATATTTCATCAAAAACAGTGGAGGAGCTCAAGGAGAATATTGAGAAGAATCCTGGTAAAACACCTCTGAATTTCCATATCTATGGTGATAATCAGGAAGTATTACATTTGTCTTTATCCCGACAAAAAGTGAATGCACGAGAATTTATTCACGTAATGAAAGATGATACGGATATTGCATTGAGTATTGTAAAATAACGCTAATTGGAAAAATATCTCATTTTGAAATACAGAGCAAAGTATATTCAAATAATTGGGCAGATGTTTTTCTTGGAATAAAAAAACAGCATAGTTCTAAAATGAGCCATAGCGTTTTCGTAAACCCCACTCCATACTTAATAGAATAATGATTAAAATGGCCAACCACTTAATATCAATTAAATTGATTAACTTTTGAGTGAAACTTGACCGTGGTTTAAAATCTGGCCTGTTGCGCAAATACTCGTCCAGCTTTTCAAGTTGAGATGGCATATATGTTTTACCACTCGATATTGTTGCTAAATGCTCTAATAGCTCTCGTTTAGCTCCCATTTTCGATTGTTCCATATTCCAAGCGTTTACAACAAAATTTCCTTTTTCAATATAGCTAGTATCCTTAGTTGTTGCTTTCGCTGTAAAAGAATACTCTCCGGGTTCCAGATAATCCAAATTTAAGGAATAAGTAGCTGACTGGGCGGTAAACTGATAAGGGTATACATGGCCATAAGAATCCTGAATATCCACGTTTATTTCAGCTTCAGGAATAAGTTCAAAAGCTTGATTATAAACTTGTGCTTCCCACTCTATCACATCCGTTTCGTTATAGATATTTTGATATGAAATATTAAAATAATCATCATATACACCTGTTAACAAATACTTTGAGATTGTATTTATTAAATCATTAAATAAGTCGTGATTACCAAAAGACTGATAGTTATAAATCCGCCACTTCCAAATACCCTCACCACTTAACAATGCATACTTTCGGAATCCTTTTGACCAAAAAGACAATAGAGGTTTTTCTGATTGGAATCCTCTCATGGACTGCCACATCATCACTTCAGCTTTCTTTACTTTTTGAAATGAAGCAAATGGTGCATAAATTGGTGGAAACTCATTCATTTTATTTCTATACTTTCTTGACCATTGAAAATCGGTAAAATCATCTTCATATATAGCTTCTACATGCTCAAAATTACCTTTAGATGTGGACAAGTGCCAAGCTATTTCTTGTTTTGCTAATTCGCTATTACTTGTGGTAGTACTCATGATATACCAAATAGATTTATTTTTTAGCAATTTGTCAGCAAAAATACTTTTACTTCTTTCATCTACTGATGGCAAACCATGCATAATAATCAATTGGTAATCGTCAATTTTAAATGGAAAATCGTTCAGGGTTTTTACATCAACACTATATGAGTCAGAAGTTCTTAATGCAGATGCAATTGCACCCAAATCAGGGTGAGGAGCATTAGCTAAAAGTAAAATTTTATTTCCTGTTTTTACAAATTGCACATAAAACTTCGACACATTATTTATGTTGTTTTTTTCCTTTTCATTTGAAAGCACTCTTACTGTATACGATTGTAATCCTTTTTCATCTGAAAACAAATCGAAGTTAACTTCTTTAGTAAATTTGTCTTTAGCTACTTTTAACAACTTCGATGCAATCACTTTTCCTTGATGTTCAACCTGTATAGTGAACTGTTTGTTCTTAAACCCTATAGATTGAACCATTACATCTATTGGGAACTGACCATTTTGGCGTATGATATTATTATAGAATATCTTTTTAATTTCAAAATCAGGAGATGATGAAGTATCACCAAAAATAACAGGATAAATTTCAAAAGACTGGTTTTCTATGGAATATTCCGGACTTAAACCTTGATTATTTTGCCCGTCGCTTAATAAAATAAGTGCAGAAAGGTTAAGCATATAATATTTATCGCTCACATATTTGAGCATTTGTCCAATATCAGTTCTTTTACCTGTGAAGCTATGTTGGTATCCAGAATAAGTTCTGCTATTAAAACTTAAAATATCTATATCAAATTGTGCAGATAAATCCTTCTTTATTTGTTCCAATTGATGATTAATAGAATGGGTAACTTTTAGACTATCCGAAGAGTTTAACATAGACTCAGAAGCATCAATAGCTACAACTATTTTAGGTTTCTCTAAAGTCTTTGTTTTTTGAATAAAATAGGGATTAAGGAGGAGTACTCCCAATATTATTAACACAAAAAACCTAAGTATAAACAATATACTATTCAATACTATTGAAAAACCTTGCTTGGTATTCCGATAATATAAAAAAGCCGATATAGCTATTGAAACAAGCAAAACAGGTAACAATAGCCATATGGGCTGCTCAAATTGTATCAGTAAATCTTTCAAAGATTATGATTCCATTAAGTATTCATTCCTCCACAAACATTAATTACTTGGCCAGTTACGTAGGACGATAAATCAGATCCTAAGAAAGTGGCAACATTTGCTACATCCTGAGGTTGACCACCTCTACGTAATGGAATGGTTTTAATCCATTCTTTTCTCACATTTTCAGGTAATTTCTCTGTCATTTTTGTTTCAATAAAACCAGGAGCAATAGCGTTACAACGGATACTTCGAGAACCTAATTCCTGAGCTACAGACTTTGTGAAACCAATAAGACCAGCTTTAGATGCTGAATAATTGGATTGGCCACCATTACCACTGACTCCAACAACTGAACTCATATTAATAATAGAACCAGATCTTTGTTTCAACATATATTTTTGAACTGCTTTAGTTAAATTAAAAACTGATTTCAGGTTTACCTTAATCACCAAATCCCAGTCGGCTTCTGTCATACGCATTAACAAATTATCACGTGTTATTCCAGCATTATTAACTAAGATGTCAATTCTACCAAATTCTTTAGCTACTTCGCTAACCATTTCATCAGAACCTTCAAAAGAACTGGCATCTGATGCATATCCTTTAGCTTTAACACCCAAGGCGCTGAGTTCTTTTTCCAAGCTTTCAGTATTTTCATCTAATGACAAATCTGAAAAAGCGACATTAGCTCCTTCTTGTGCAAATTTAATAGCTATCTCACGTCCTATTCCACGGCTTCCGCCAGTAATTAAAGCTGTTTTTCCTTTTAATAAAGTCATAGTTGTTTTTTTGTCTACAATAAATTGGAGCCAAAGATAAAAAATCTTTGCATTAAAAAATCATATTAAACATTCTTAAAGCTAATTCTAATTGCAGCTCCTCCACTATCAAGGTTATAAGCTTCTATTTCTCCTTGATGAGCCTCCATAATAAGCTTTGCAGCAGCTAAATTCAATCCTTTACCTTCCACATAATTATCGGATTCGGCCTGAAAAACTTCCAAAACATTTGGTAAAACGTTATCAGGAAAGCCTTTCCCATTATCAGAAATATGGAGATGTATATAATCATCTATGCGCTCATATTTAATGGTGATTTTTACAGAATTGCTGCAATATTTTATACTATTATCTATAATATCACTAATTATTTTCTTCACTAGTTTTTTATCTACATCAATATAGTATGCGTCGTCATCTCCTTCTACAACAAACTCCACATTGGTATGAACCGATGAGTTTAGTTGCTTTTCTTGTTTTACAATATTCACTAACTCCTTTATACTTACTGGAGTTTTATTCAATTTATAACGATCTATATTGAGTTCAGTAATCAAAGTAGAGAGCTCCGAAAAAGATAATAATCTCTCAGCTGACTCTGATATCATTTGTGTAAGGTCAGTAGTTTCTTCATCGCTATGAATATCATTTAACATTTCAACACTACCAAAAATGCCATTTAATGGAGTTCTAATTTCGTGACTTATAATACCAAGGAAGCTACTTTTAGCAGAATCTAATTGTTTAAGTTTTTCGTTAGCAATACTTAATTGTTCAGTTCTTTCAGCAACTTTTTGCTCAAGACTTTTATTTAGGTATTCTAATTTCTCTCGACTTCTTTTCAACTCCAAGTGAGTTCTTACTCGGGCTAATAGTTCGCTGGAATTAAATGGTTTTGTTACATAATCTTTGGCCCCGGTTTCAAAACCTTTTACAATACTTTCGTAATCGTTTTTTGCTGTAATGAATATAATAGGAATATGGGCTGTTTTAGGTTCGCTTAAGATTTTTGTACAGGTTTCGTAACCATCCATTCCTGACATCATGATATCGAGTAAAATCAAATCAAAATCATTTGTTTTAGTAAGCTCAATAGCCTCTAAACCACTCATGGCATAGGCAATTTGATAATTTTGGTTCATGAGATTATTACCTAACACCATAATATTTTTAGGCAAATCATCAACAATTAATATTTTATAATTCTCGTTTTGCATCCTTAATCATTTAAATAACTACGTAATTCGTCTACCAATTGAGGAAAAGCATTCAATGATTTCTCCATTTTTATGGTATCAAAGCTTCGTGCATTCAACTGAAGTTGCTGGCCATATTTTGTAATGGCATTGACTGAATAGGACTCTCCAATATCAATCATTTTTATACTAAATTCCAAAACAACATTCACAAAACGGTTTGATTTTGCAAATTCCCATTCTGATTCAAGATGCACCAGGTCATCCAGAGCAGCTTTTAAATCCACTATTCTTATATTCTCAAAACCTGTATCGTTTACATCTTCTAAAATATCTTTTTCTTTATCTGTAATTGTTGGCAGAACGTTTAAATGTTTTGTAATTACATTAGAAAGTTCATCCATTTGCACTGGTTTAAGCAATACATCATCAAATCCGGCAACTTCGTATTTATTGGTTTTACTATAGCTTATACTAGCTGTAAAAGCTACTAGGGGTATTTGAGCTGTTGACAAATAATTGCGTAATGCTTTTGCTGTTTCTAAACCATTCATTACTGGCATTCTTATATCGAGGAATATAATTGATGGAAGAAGTTCCTTGGCCTTATCAAAAGCCTCCTGCCCATTACCAGCTTCATAAATAGTAGCTCCGGTGGGGCTTAAAAATTCAATAATTAAATTTCTATTTGCTTTGCTATCATCCACTACTAAAATAGATGATTCGCTCAAATTTATATCATTAAGTAAGGTAATATCGAGAATTTGCTCCTCCTTGATATCTTCAGTTGAAACAGGAACATCATTCAGATAAAGTGAAAAAGTAGTTCCTTTGTCTACAATACTTGAAAGCTTAATTTTTCCACCCATTAGTTCCATGAGTCGTTTGCTTATGGTAAGTCCTAGTCCGGTACCTCCATATTTATTAAACTCTTGTCCTTCTTGTTGGTGAAAAGCATGAAAAATATTTTGCTGTTGTTCGTCTGGAATTCCAACACCTGTATCGATAATATCTATTTCTAAATTTATTTTTGATGTGTTTATAGGGGCTGCAATTTGGGCTACTTTAATAGTAATGCTTCCTCTTTCGGTAAATTTTATTGCGTTACCAACAATATTTACAAAAATCTGTCTCAGTCTTGAGTCACTAAGCATAAGAGCATCTGGAATTTGAGGATCAATATCTGTATGAAAGAGCAAATCTTTCTCATCACATTTTAGTGTGAATACTTGACGAATTTCCTCTACTAAGGATTTCAAATTCACTGGTTGGTATTCTATCTCGAACTTACCGGCTTCAATTTTTGAAAGATCTAAAATATCATTTATTAAAATTAACAAGCTTCTCCCACTACTCTTTATACTTTCCAGATAGTTACGTTGTTTTTCATCTTTAATTAAAGATGTGAGCAAGTCAGCAAAACCAATAATTGAATTCATTGGTGTCCTAATTTCATGGCTCATATTAGCTAAGAACAGACTTTTAGTTTTATTTGCATTTTCGGCTGATTCTTCAGCCAATTTACGCTCGTCCACTTCTCTCTGTAGCTTTTCATTAAAATCTTTTAATTGAGATGTCTTTTTATTTACTTTTTCTTCCAGCTCTAAAGTCATCTTACTAGCCATTTTTACTCTAAGAAAAACTAAGATAGTTACTATAAAAGAAATAAATATAACTGATAATACAACGAACCAGGTTCTTAAAAAAAGTGGAGTTTTTACTTCAATACTAAGTTCTTTAATTTCGGGATTCCATATTCCATCTTTATTAGTTGATGTTAGCTGAAAAGTGTAATTACCACTAGGTATATTAAGATATGAGACATAATTATTACTCCTACTTATAACCCACTCATCTTCTAAACCTAATAGCCTATATTTATATTGAATATGCTCGGAATAATCCAAATCGGCACCTACAAACTCTATTCCTATGAAATTCTCCTTAGTTTCCAAAGATACTTTAGTATTGTTTAAAAAGTCTTGACTTTTTTTCAAATCATCCATTTCAAAAATGGATTTATTAAACACAAAAAAGTCTGTAATTTTTATTTTTGGGAATACCTTGTCTCTGTGTAATCTTTTAGGGTTAAAGCTTAACAGTCCGTTTTCTGTTCCAAAAAAGAGACATCCGTTTTTATCCTTAAGTACGGCTTGCGAATTAAACTCACTACGTAAAAGGCCCTCACCATAACCATACAAAACAGATTCATTAGCCAGGTGATTTATTTTTAATAAACCATATTCAGATGATACCCATAAATTTTCATCATCATCTTCAATTATTGAAAACACACCGTTAGATACATTTTTATCAGCATGTTTAAAAGGAATAAACTTATGATAATTTCTGTCGAAGTAGCACAATCCTCCATCTGTTGTTCCTATCCATAAAATGCCTGTATTATCTTCGAAGAGACAAGATACGCAGTCTCCCACTATGCTTGATGTATCAGTAAAAGTGTGAGTATAATGTATAGATTCTTGTTGCTGAGGTTGATAATTCCAAACTCCATCACTTGCTGTCCCAACCCAAATACCACTCCTATAATCTTGCACTATACATGTTGCAGCTACTGTAGTAATTAATGAATCAATGGCCTTACCATTATTAAAACAGTATGCACCTTTCTCTGTTAACACCCAAGTTTTATCATCTTTTACAGGTAGTATATCATAAACCCCATTTCTCAGCTGCGGGAGAGTGCAAATTTTCACTTCTTCTTCATCATTTATTCTTTCATCAGCTAGTTCAATATATGCAAGTCCATTACTGCTACTACCCAAATACATATTGTTTTCTTCATAATGGAGGTTGGTAATATTACAATCGCCTTTTTTACTGACCTTTGTAAGACTAGATGTAAGCTTTTTTAAATACTTCCCTTTATCATTAAAAACCATAACGCCCTCACCCTGTGTTGCGATCCAAATCCTATTTTGATGGTCTTGTGCTATACCTACTATTGCAATTCCATTAAGTTTATCCTGATTGGTATTAAAATTTTTATTTACAAATCGTGATTCGCTATTTTGAATTACATTAATACCACCACCATTAGTAGCAACCCAAATATTTCCCCCGGGCGAAATAGCCACATCGTTAATTCTATTAGATGAAAGCCCGCCAAACCTTCCTTTTTTATACCTGATAGCTTCTTGTTTTTTACTATTCAGGTTAATACAATTAAGTCCATTCTTTGTTGACACCCACAGTTGATTACTAGAGTCTACAAATAAATTAGAAATATAATTATTACTAATTGTTTTTGAGTTGCCTTTTTCCGATAAATAATCTACCCTTTTTAATGTTGTGGGATCAAATTTACTAAGTCCCTCACCAGCAGTCCCTGTCCATACATAGCCTGCAGGATCAATCAAAATAGATTTTATATTATTCGATAATAGCAAGTTTTTTTCTGATGATGAATTAATATAATAATGAAAAGTACCATTTGCTTTATCTAAAACATTGATTCCTTTATCAGTTGCCAACCAATAATTTCCAGACTGATCTTGACACATGGCACTTACGTTATTACTTATTAGACCATTTCTTTGTCCGCTTTGATGCTGGAATTGTCTTTGTTCTCCGGTAAGAGGATTGATTCTTATTACACCTTTGTGCTTAATTGAAATCCACAATTGGTTTTCGGAGTCTCGAAATAAAAACAAGAAAGGATTTTTGCCTAGTTTTCCTTGTTCGAATCCATTTAAAGGAAACTCTGAATTATTGTGATTTAATCTATTATAATAAAATAGTCCTCCGTCTTGGGATGTATACCAAATATTATCATCAATTAGGCATAAATTTTTAATATTCATTTCCCTCCTACCTGAATCAAATGCTCCTTTAGTGTATGTTCTAAAGTTGCTTCCATCATAACGAACTAATCCCATTGGACAAGCCATCCATAAAAATCCATCGTTATCAAACTCGATACTATAAATATAATTAGTTGGAAGCCCATAAGAGGTATTTAGTTCTTTGTATACAGGCTGCTGATTTTGAGTAATTCCTAAAAAATGAAAGAATAAAGCGCAAATTATAAATCCTTTTTTAAGTATGCCTGTTAAACTAAATTCTGTATTCATATAATTTATCATGATGAAGCCTAGGTTGTGGATAAATCCATAAAAACAAAGATAATAATATTTACGAAAATGAGCATTTTGTTAACTCCGGACATTTACATGATAAGTGTGGATACTGTTTAAGGAAAGATATTTAATTAATTAAGTCTATTTCACTTGATGATTTAAAAATATTTTTCGTCTTCTTCTTTTAGCATATTATAAATACTAGACTTTCCTATGTCTAACTTCTTAGCTACAAGTCGTACTTTATCATCATACTTTTTCAGAAAATACTTGATAATTTTATTGTGATACTCTTTCATTGTTAACTCTTCGGAAAAAATATCTTCTACAGAACCTAGGGAACTGAAATTAATATCGCCCGCTTCTATTTCTTCACTATTTGACATAACAGCGGCAAGCTCAACAATGGCCTTTAACTCTCTAACGTTACCAGGGAAATGATAACTTTTCAACTTTTCTTGAGCAGAAAGGTTTAATTGTTTTGGTTTCATTCCGTTATTTACATAAAATTCATCAGCAAAATATTTAGCTAATAAAAGCACATCACCTTCTCGGTTTCTTAAAGGTGGCATATGTATTGGTAAACCGAGTAATCTATAGTATAAATCTTCCCTAAAATCACCGCTCCTAACTAAGTCTGATAGGTTTTTATGAGTAGCTACTATAAGGCGTATATCCGTTCTTATTGTAGTATTTCCTCCTATTCTGACCAGTTCATTTTCCTGCAATACTCTTAGTATTTTACTTTGCATTGCCAGATTCATATCTCCTATTTCATCGAGAAATAGAGTTCCTTTACTTGCTTCTTCAAACTTTCCTATTTTCCTAATATTTGCTCCGGTAAATGCTCCTTTCTCGTATCCAAAGAGTTCACTCTCTATTAGCTCTTGAGGAATTGCAGAAACATTCACTGCAATAAAAGGTTCTTTACGCCTATTTGAATTATAGTGTATAGCTTTAGCCACTAACTCTTTACCTGTACCAGTTTCACCAGAAACACTCACATTTATATTTGTTTGAGTAGCTTTTTCAATAAGGGAATATATTTTTTTTATGGGTTTACTGTTTCCTTTAATTAATTTGGAGTAGGAATATTTTGTTTCAACTTCGGCTTCTAATTGCTCAATTTTCTTCTCGTAGCCACTAAGCTTTTTCATCCGCTCCATGGACATCCAAAGTCTATCCTTTAAATCGGAATCTTTTACGTAATAATCAAAAGCGCCTTCGCGCATTAAATTCACCGCTACTTTTATATCATTTTGTGCAGACATAATAATAACAAAAAGCTTGCTATTAAATTTATGAAAACTCTTCATAACTTCCAAGCCATTCATTCCCGGAAGGTTATAATCAAGGATAATTAAATCTGGGTTCTTATATTTGCTCGATAAGGCATCTTTACCATTGGAAAAATGTTCAACTTCATTATCTGGATTTAAGCCAAGGTAATACTTAATACTCTTTGCAAAAATGATATCGTCTTCTACTAAAAAAATCTTCAATTGTTATGTGTTTTGGTTTAAACAAATGTAATCATTATTTATGTACTTACAAAGTATTATTTCCATTTTTTGGAACAAATTCTCAGTTATTGTCCAAATGTTGTTCGTTATTTCTTTTAATATTTATAAACACAAAAAAGCTTCAACACAAGGGTTGAAGCTTTATATCAAGTTTATACCAATATAAATGGTATTTATTGGTAAAAATAATGTTGTTTATATTTGTGCCAGTGCTTGATCTAAATCGGCAATAATATCTTCTACATCTTCTATACCAATAGCTAAACGAATAAGACCTTTAGTAATACCTCCAGCCAGTTGTTTTTCGTCGGAAAGTTTAGAGTGAGTCATACTTGCAGGGTGTTGAATTAGTGTTTCTACTCCACCCAGAGACACGGCAAGGAGCGCAAGCTTAACATGATCCATAACTACTTTTCCGGCAACCAAACCACCTTTTACTTCAAAGCTAATCATAGAACCGGGGCCACTCATTTGCTCCTTAGCAAGCTCATATTGAGGATGAGATTTTAAACCAGGGTACTTGATCCATTCTACTTTTGGGTGAGCTTCTAAAAATTCTGCAACCTTTTGTGCACTTTCTTGAGCTCTGTCAATTCTAATTCCCAAAGTTTTAAGTCCTCTACGTGTTAGCCAAGCCTGATGAGGGTCCATATTACAACCAATATTTACCATAACTCCACGAAGGTTGGTATAATCTTCTTTAGTTTTAGTAATTACCATACCGGCAACAATATCAGCATGGCCATTGATAAATTTTGTCATGGAATGAAGTACAATATCGGCACCTAAATCTAAGGGTTTTTGTAAATATGGTGAACAAAAAGTATTGTCTACTACCATTTTAATTTTATGTTCTTTGGCTATGGCTGCCATAGCTTTTAAATCTGTTATTCCTATTGTAGGATTAGCAGGAGTCTCAACATATAATATTTTTGTATTGGGCTGAATTGCTTTACGAACTTCTTCAATATTAGTAGCATCAACATAAGTAGATTCTACATTAAACTTAGGGTATAAACTTTCCATTATGGCACGAGAAGGTCCATATACTGCGTTATGACTCACAATATGATCGCCTGCTCCTAAAAGTCCTAAATAAACAACATTTACTGCAGCCATACCCGATGAGGTAGCAATACCATCATATCCATTTTCCAAATCGGCAACAGCTTGCTCAAGTTCACGAATATTTGGGTTTCCTATTCGAGTGTAAATATAACCATCATCTTCGCCAGAGAAGCATGCGGCTCCATGATCAGCATCTCTAAAAGAGAAAGTTGATGTTTGGTAAATTGGACTTACAGCGCTAAGCTTTTCTTCATGAATGGCTCCACTGTGAATTAATTTGGAATTGAATCCTACATTTTTAGTATCCATTATAAATATTTAAATTATTAAGTTTTTTTTTCGAATTGCAAAAGTATCAATTAATACCAAATAGAATGAATCAGTTAATACTTTGTTTAAGTACTAATGATTGCAGTAATTTCCTCCTGCATCTAATGTATTATTGATGAGATCTTCTACTAGTTTCTGTGCTTCCTTTTGAGCTACTCCCACATAAACACTTATGTTATTATTTAAGAACAGTTGAATTGCTTGCTGCCCCATTCCTCCCGATAAAATATCGGTGGCTCCCATATCACTTAACCATCGGGGTAATACTCCGGGCTCGTGGGGAGGTGGAATTAAAATCTCTTCCTTAGTTATTTCTCCATTAACAACAGTTGTTAAGGAAAACTGCTTGGCATGGCCAAAGTGACCTGTTAATATTCCATTTTCAATTGGAATAGCTACTTTTTTATTCATTTGAGTGATTTATTTTTTATTGATAATCTGATTAACAATATCTTCTTTTGAATCGCTGGATGAAACATTCAACCAAGTGATACCTTGATCATCGAGGGATGACATAGCTTTTGGTCCCAAATCTTTTCCAATAAGGATGTGAACATCATGAGATTTTAAATACTCTGAATATAACTTGGATAAATGATGTTCGTTCTCAACTTGAGGGAGCTCTAATGTTTCGTAGCTTGCCTTATTAGTGTCGTATATTTGAAATAATGTTGCAGAAGATAAGCAATCACCTATTTTCATAGTAACTGATTCTGAAATAATAAAAGCTATTTTCATACTCATTTCCTCCTTATTACTTTTTTAGCCTAAAAAAACTTTTAGTGCCACATTTATTACAAATTATACTTCGGCAGGGAACTCCTCTTTTCTTTTCTATTTTTTGATGGCAGCTTGTACATTCACAAATATCTGTTGTTTGATTATAAAATTTTTTTCCTCTATTTAATGACTTATTGATATGTTCAAGATTATCTGTCTCTTTTGAATCACAATTATGGTTAAGACCAATAAATACATCGTCACAATCGTGGCATCTGTACCACTCTCCTGTTAAATTTACATGACCACCAGCTATTTGCATTGATTTATTCTCGACCATAGAAGTGACAATTTTTTTTCTTGCCAACTCGTAAATACGAGCAAAAGTTGGCCGAGATACTTTCATGAATATGGCAGCTTCTTCTTGTGATAAACCTTCATAATCTGCCAAACGTAAGGATTCATACTCGTCTAAACCCAGCTCAATATCAAAAACGGCATCTTCGTCAGTGGAAGATGTTGGCCTGAAACCAATAGATTTTGGAGCCATTTGTATCTGTCTTTTTCGCTTGGGTCTTGGCATTATTCTTTTTTTAGCGCAAAGATAATGAACATATGTTCATTAATACGTTTTTTATGAAAAAATATTTATTGGTCATTTGTATCATTAATTAATTTACAGCTCCATTTTTATTATTGCTTGAAAGAATACTCTTAACATAGCTCTTTATTTTATTAAAAATAAAAACATAACTATGGTAATAATAACAGCTTAACAGAAAAGAATTCTATTTAAAGATTTTCTCTTTATTAAGAAACTCACGATATGCCCGAGCATTTTTAATATGTTGTTTGCTGTATTTAGCAAAATTATGATATCCAGAGTAATCAGGTTTAGCACAGAAGAAAAAATAACTGTGTTCTTCTGCATTTAACACGGCATTTATTGATGCTACTGAAGGTATACAGATAGGGCCGGGAGGCAATCCAAGATGCTGATAAGTATTATAAGGCGAATCTATTTCTTTATACACATTCAGCACCCTTTTAATATTGAAATCGCCCAAAGCGTATATTAATGTAGGATCTGCTTGTAATCTCCAACCATTATTTAATCTATTAATATAAACTCCTGCAATACGAGCCTTTTCATCATTTTTTTGGGTTTCTTTATCAATAATACTAGCCAATACAGAAACCTCCACAGGGCTTAAACCTAATCTCTTTGCTTTATCTTTTTTCTCTGTAGTCCAAAATTGCTTGTATTCATAATTCATTCGAGCAAGAAACTGTTTTGCATTGGTATTCCAATTGATAAAATATGTATTTGGTAAAAACATTGATTTGATTGTCTCTGTTGTAAAACCAACAGTTTGAGTATAATTTGAGTCATTTAGTAAACGTAGCAATTCTTCCTGATTTACATTTAACTGTTGTCCAACTCTAGCAACAAAATCTTCTTTTAATCTTATATTATTAAACCTAAACTTTACAGGTTCTTGATTCCCTGACCTTAAAAGTCCTATTAAATCATTATTACTCATTCCATTAATAATTGCATAGCGTCCAGGCTTTATATTTTCAATATACTTTTTATATTCGGCCAATAACTCAAAATTCTTTCTATGAATAATTAAACCTTTGGAATATAGCTCCTTTTTTACATCGTTAAAATTTGCATCATTATCAATATATATATATACTTTATCCTGATTATCAGTCCATACATTTGGAGAATAAACAGCTTGGTATAAAAAGTAGCTAAAAACACTACCTGCAATGATGACTAGAAGAAATAATATAATTAAAAAAGAACGAAAAGGGTTCTTTTTCTTAGACTTCACTCTTTGATAGGAACTATGATAATAAGTCATATTTTATCAGATTTTTCTTATTAAATGCAGCAAAATTTCATCATGGTATTTATCGTTAAAAAACACCCAATCCTTTTTTACTCCAATTATGGAAAATTGTTTCCTTTTAAATAAGATTAAACTCTTTGTATTTGAAGATAGTATATTACAAAATAACTGGTGTAGGTTTAATTGTTTAAAGCCATAATTAATAAAAATATCCAGAGCCATTGAAGCAAAACCTTGTCTACGGAATTTATCCTCTACCAATATTCCCACTCCTGCCCTTCTATTTTTTGGGTCAAAATCAAATAAATCGATACAACCAACAACTTCTTTAGTTTCAATTTTTTCAATCATAAAACGAAATTGTTTATCACTATAAACATCATGATTACTATTTAGAATAAACTGCTCCAAATCAAAACGTGAAAAAGGAATATTAGTTTGGCTTAAATACCAAATACTTTCATCATTCTCCCAATTATATAATAATTCAATATCCTGCATTTCAGGAGCTCTGAGTTTAATATTATCGTTATTCAACTTCATATATTAATATTTAATGCTCCCAAACACCTGTATACACAAAACTGGCGGGGCCGGTTAAAAATATTTGTGAAAATTTTCTATCATTCCCAAAACGAAACCTAACTCGTAGTTTTCCGCCTAATGTTTGGATTACGTAGTTCTGGAATTTCCCATTTTGTTTGATACTAGCTGCTATTGCAGCAGCAGTTACTCCTGTTCCACAGGCAAGTGTTTCGTTTTCCACTCCTCGCTCATAAGTTCTTACCTTCAACCTGTCCCCATCAATTTCAACAAAATTTACATTAATTCCTTCTTTTTTAAAGCTTACAGAGTTACGAATAATTTTACCTTCTTCATAAACATTCATTTGACTTATTTCGTCCCTAAAATCAACATAATGTGGCGAACCCGTATTTAAAATCATTTGTCCTTTTATTTCTTTCACATCACTTACATCTGCCATTTGAAGCTCAATGATCTTTTCTTTATCATTAATCTCCAAAATATGTCCCGAATGTTCTCCATCTACTGCATAAAAATTATAATTATCCTCTATTAAACCCATATCATAAGCAAAAGATATCATACACCTTCCCCCATTACCACACATGCTTCCCTCTTTGCCATCGGCATTAAAATACTTCATTTCAAAATGATATTTCTTTGAAGGCAATAGATACATCACACCATCAGCACCTATGCCGGTATGTCTATTGCAAAGTTGTTTCCGTTTTTCTTCCGAAATATCTATTTCTTTCTCCAAAAAATTGAAAATAATAAAATCGTTACCTGCTCCATGGTATTTATAAAACTGCATCATTTCACAAAGGTAAAACTTTTTATTCATCTCTATAGACTCACCATATTACATAATCATACCAGCAGCATGGCCTTTATCACTAGCCGTTCGAATTCGTACATTACTGAACTTTAACGAACAATTCGCAAGTATTAATTTATTATAAATTTTAGTAGAATGCTGAAATAACGCATCTTATAAATCATGGCACACTTTATGAAAATAAAAACTCGGTTTTACTTTATCTCATATTAGAGAAGTCTCAAGTCTTTATATTTTAAAGACTTGTTTCTTTTGTGTTAACAGGTAATCTATATTAACTAATCAAGATTCTAATTAGTATTACTATGGCACCAACAATAAAACCGAAAATAACAACAAACTAATCCGCAAGATTATTCTTAAACTTGCAACATGAAAATGACATAACTTTAAAACTCTTATTGTATGAAAAAATTATTATTATTTTTAGTAGCAGTTCTCACTTTTACTGCCTATTCTCAAGAAAGTAAACTCATGCGTTTTCCCACAATGCATGGAAATCAAGTTGTATTTACTTATGCAGGCGATTTATATACAGTTGCAAAAAACGGAGGAGTAGCTCGAAAGCTTACAAGTGATTTAGGCTTTGAGGCCTTTGCTAAATTCTCTCCAAACGGTAAACAGATTGCTTTCACAGGACAAATGGACGGCAATACAGAAGTATTTATAATACCTTCTGAAGGTGGCGAACCTAAAAGGCTCACATATACAGCCACTCTTGGTAGAGATGATGTTAGCGACCGAATGGGTCCTAATAATATTGTAATGACTTGGAAAGATGATGAACATATTGTTTTCCGAAGCCGAAAAAAATCTTTTAATTCATTCAAAGGCAGCTTGTTTATGGTAAACACTAATGGCGATATGGATGAACAACTTCCTTTTTCATATGGTGGTTTTTGCTCTTACTCGCCAAATGGTGAACAGATTGCTTATAACCAAGTATTTCGCGAGTTTAGAACTTGGAAATACTATAAAGGTGGTATGGCAGACGATATTTGGATATATGATTTTAAAAAAGAAAACACTATAAATATCACTAATAATAACAACCAAGATATTTTCCCAATGTGGAATAACGATAATATTTATTACCTATCTGATAGAGATAGAATTATGAATCTTTTCGTTTATAATACACTAACGAAAGAAACAAAAAAAGTAACAAATTTTCAGCGATACGATATTAAATTCCCCAGCCTTGGTGATCAAGGTATTGTATTTGAAAACGGAGGAGAGATCCATTATTACGATTTTGAAACAGGAAAAACTAACAAAGTAAAGGTGATTATAAAAAATGATTTTCCCGAAAGCCGAAACAAATTGAAAGATGCTTCAAAGAGCATTAGCTCTTGGGCTGTTTCACCCGATGGAAAAAGAGTAGTTTTTGGAGCTCGTGGCGAAATTTTTACTTTGCCAGCCAAAGAAGGAATTACACGAAATTTGAGTAAAACGTCTGGTGTTCACGAGCGCAATGTTGAATGGTCACCAAAAGGAAAATACATTTCATATATTTCTGATGCCAATGGCGAGGATGAAATATACTTAATCAATCAAAATGGCCTAGAAGAAGCAATACAATTAACATCCAATTCTGATACTTATAAGTTTAATCCTATTTGGTCCCCAAATGGGAAATACCTATTGTGGAGTGATAAAAAACTGAGGCTTCAAATAATAAATATTGAAACCAAGAAAGTGAGCCTTATTGCCCAAGCAAAAAGTTGGGAAATAAGAGATTACCAATGGGCCCCTGACAGTAAGTGGGTGGCATATACTCTTCCCCAAGGCTCTGCAGTAAGTAAAATCATGATATATAATCTTGATAATAAGGAAACTCATGCTGCTACGGATGATTGGTATAATGCCAGCTCCCCATCTTTTAGTACAGATGGAAAATTCCTTTTCTTTATTTCAAGTCGTGATTTCAACCCTATATATAGCCGAACAGAGTGGAACCATGCTTATCAGGATATGGATAAAATCTATTTTGTAAGCCTAGATAAAACCACTCCTTCTCCATTTGCTCCCAGTAACGATGAAGTGAAAATTGAGACCAATGCAGAAAAAGAAAAGGGAAATAAGAAGGAGGAGAGTACAGAAAAAGATCTTACTGTTAAAATTGATTTTGACGGCATTTTAAATAGAGTGATGGTGCTTCCTTTGGATGTATCAAATTATTGGAATGTTCAGGCTATTGGCGAATCTGTTTATTTTGCCGAATGGAATAGAAAGACTGGTAAAACTGTTCTACACCTTTTTGATTTAAAATCTAAAGAAGATTCAAAAATTGGGGAAACAGGTAGTTTTGTAATTAGTGCCGACTATAAACATATGTTCTTATCTGATAAAGGGAAATATGGTGTAATATCACTTCCAAAAGGAAAAGTAAACTTAAAAAACCCAATTTCCACCAAGAATATGAAAATTATGGTAAATGCCAAAGAAGAATGGAAGCAGATTTATAATGAAGCTTGGAGACAAATGCGCGATTTTTTCTATGATGAAAATATGCATGGTGTTGATTGGAAAGACATTAATTCAAAATATGCTGCCCTAGTACCCTATGTAAATAACCGTCGCGATTTAACATATCTAATGGGTGAAATGATTGGTGAATTAAGTGTAGGCCATTCCTATATTAATGGTGGGGATATCACAAAACCCAAAAGAGTAAAAACCGGGCTCTTAGGTGCCCAAATTAGTAAGGACAAAAGTGGATTCTTTAAAATTGATAAAATTCTTAAAGGTCAAAACTGGACAAAAAATACACGCTCACCTTTAACTCAAGTAGGTGTAAACATATCTGAAGGAGATTATATTACAGCTATTGATGGCCAAAGTACCAAGAATGTATCTAATATTTATAAATTACTAATAAACAAAGCCAATACAGAAGTCATACTTAGTATTAACTCAAGTGCAAAAAAAGAAGGCAGCCACCAAGAAATCATTAATCCTATTGCAGACGAATCTAAACTTTATTATTATAACTGGGTACAACATAATATTGATAAAGTATCAGAAGCTACCAACGGTCAAGTTGGCTACATTCATATTCCTGACATGGGAGCAGATGGTTTGAATGAGTTCGTAAAACACTTTTACCCTCAGCTCAATAAAAAGGCTTTAATTATTGACGACCGAGGAAATGGAGGAGGAAATGTTTCTCCAATGATTATTGAGAGACTTAATCGTGAATTGACCATGTATGGCATGGCTCGTAATACTTCAATTACTACAAAACCAGCTCAAATCATGGTAGGCCCTAAAGTTCTACTTCTAGATAATTACTCTGCTTCTGATGGAGATTTATTTCCATACCAGTTCAAAAAGCTAGGCATAGGTCATGTAATAGGAGTAAGAAGCTGGGGTGGTGTAGTAGGAATTAGAGGATCGTTACCATTTATTGATGGAGCTGATTTAAGAAAACCCGAGTTTGCTCCTTTTGACGTAGAAGGTAAAAAATGGATTATTGAAGGCTATGGTGTGGATCCAGACATTGAAGTACGAAACGATCCTGCAAGAGAGTTTAAAGGTATAGATGATCAGTTAGACAAGGCTATAGAAGTAATTTTACAAGATTTAACTAAAGCCCCTAAAACTCCATCAATTCCACCAAAACCAGATAAAAGTAAATAATCTTTTAAATGATTGTTCAAAATAAATAATTGATATCTTATTCCTTAAAACCAGAAACACTGATACTCACTGTTTCTGGTTTTTTTCTGCTATCAAAAATCATGTAATAATTAAATAATACTGGCTTTACTATAAAAAGAATATAGCATCATCCTATTAGCTATTCTTTATAATTAACAGACCCACTTACTTTGATAATCTTAATAATTCTCGTCATTCTATCATACAATTGATTATATTTGCTCTATGAGATAATTTAAATAAATAGAAAGCCACATGATTAAGCTTAATCTGTAGTTAAATTTAAATTATAATAATCCATTATTGAATGAAATTAACATATAAGGCAATATCTTACACCATCTTTCTGGCTATCATGATGAGTATAGCTAGTCCAGCCAAAGCTCAGGATAGTACACGCACTGTAAAAGTGGGCTGTGATTATGCTTATTACCCATACGAATTCATTAATGAGGATCATGAAGCAGATGGATTTGATATTGACATCATTAAAGAAATTGGATTTGAACTCAATATAAAACTAGATATTCAGGCCGGCAATTGGTTCAAAATAAAAAATGATATTGAAACAGAAAAAATTGACATTGTGGCAGGTATGTATTATTTACCGGACCGTGCAGAAAAAGTCAATTTCAGTATGCCATATATCATTATTACCCATTCTATTTTTGTTAAAAAGGGAGATTACTGGCAAAGCCTAAAAGATGTTCGAGATCAGAAAAACCTAAAAGTTGTTGTGGAGAACAGCAGTATTTTACATAAATACTTAACAACAGCCGGAATAACACCAAGTAGAATTATCCCCGTTGAAAATCAATTAGATGCATTAAAAATACTATCCGAAACACCAAACTCTTGTGCCTTATTACCCGATTTGCAAGGAAAATTTATTGCTCGTAAAAATGGCTTCGATAATATTATTACAGTAGGTTTACCTATTTTACCCAGAGAATATTCTATTGCAGTAAAAAAATCAGACACTTTACTCCTCAATCAAATTAACGATGCCATTACAAAAATTAATCAGAATGGCAATTATCAGAAAATTTACTCAAAGTGGTTTGGTGATTATGAAACTCCATCCTTTGTTTTTTTAGACTTCTCCAATTTTGAACTCATCCTATTATTTTTTATAGCTCTACTTATTGGATTATTAATACTATCTAATGCCAGACTTAGACGTAAAATAAAGAAAAGAAATAAGGAGTTAAACGAGGCTGTTTATAATAAACAAAAAATATATACCAAACTAACTAAAAGCGAAAGCATACTTGAGAAAATGAAGGAGAATACCCCTTATCCAATCGCTATCTTGAATTCAAAACGAGATTTTAGTTACGTAAATAGACTTTTTGAAGATGAGTTTGGAATTACAAAAAAGGAAGCTCATAATTTTGATAATTGGGTTAAACTATGCTTTCCTAATTCAGAAGCGCAAAAAGCAGCCAAACAAGAAATTGATGAACTCATTTATAAACTAGAATCGGATTATGAAATAAGAAGCAACTCTACTGAAATACTTTCTATTACTAATAAACAAAAAGATATTTTAAAAGTCATCATTCAAATAGTTTCTTTGGTAGATGGGCAACTCCTCTTCTTTTTTGAAAACGTTACTGATGTTTTAAAACATGAAGAAAAGCTAAAACAAGCACGCATTAAAGCAGAGTCAGCCGATAGACTTAAATCATCTTTTTTGGCAAATATTTCGCATGAAATAAGAACTCCAATGAATTCTATTCTAGGATTTTCGTCTCTTTTGGCAGAGCAGGATATTGAAGAAGAAGATAAAATACTATATAATAGCCTTGTTAGAAAAAATGGAAATATCCTTCTTTTATTAATTCAAGATATTATAGACTTTAGTAAAATAGAAGCCGGGGAGTTAAATATTGAACCTAGAATAATTGATTTAACAGAAACAGTAAATGACACATACATTACTATTAAAGAAGACTTTAGTGTAAAAATCCCCGATCCCATTCAATTTAATTTAAAACTTCCTAAAGCTACTCAACATACCAAATACTTAACAAGAGTTGATCCTGTTCGGCTTAGCCAAGTATTAATAAACTTGCTTACAAACTCCTTTAAATACACAGATAAAGGAATAATTGAATATGGTTTTTATGAGCTGGAAAACAATAAAATACGTGTTTATGTAAAAGATACAGGTATTGGCATTAAGAAAGCTGAACAGGAACATATTTTCAAAAGATTTTCTCGGGTGGACAGTAAAGACTCATTATTACGGGGAGGAACAGGATTGGGCTTGGCAATAGCTTATCAAATTCTCAAGCTTTTTGGTTCGGAGTTGTTTGTTGAAAGTGAATTAAAAAAAGGTTCCACTTTTTATTTTGATTTGAATTTTTACGAAGGCCAAGGCGAAAAAGTAGAAAGTAACAAATATGATACATCAACAAAAACTGCTAGTGATTATCATTGGGACAACAAAACAATTTTAATAATTGAAGACAATAAAGAAAATGCCAATTTTTTAATCGCGGCTTTAAAAAAGACTAACTGCCACTTAATAGTTCACTCAGAAGGTAAGGATGCTTTGGAAGAGCTAAATAGAAATAACAGTATTGATTTGATTATACTTGATTGGGTATTGCCTGATATTAAGGGAGAAGAAATTAGTAAATTCATTAAAAAGAAATATAGAAAAATGCCTATTGTGGTCATTACTGCTTTGGCTTTATTTGATGATAAGGTAAATATTTTAGGAAACAGAGTAGATGCATACTTTGCAAAGCCTGTTAAGAAAACCGATCTACTTATTAAAATGAATGAGTTATTAATTTTAAATGATTCATTTTAATAAGCAGTTTATAAAGATGAGAGTTTTTTAAGTTAAAAAGGGTATTATAAATGATTAGACGAAAATATATCCAATTGTTCGTAATCCATTTCTCGCTCATAGAACAAGCTTAGCTGTTTTTTATCCGCATATACTTTCCCCAGTTTTTCATCGGAAAAATCGCTAATATAGGTTTTCAAAACCTTTTTTATTAACTTATTAGCACTAATATTATTCATCTGGCAATAGTTTTGTAAACTTTGCGATTGCCCCTTACTCAGGTGAAATTGATATTTCTTAAATCTTTTATGTTTTCTAGGAATTTTCCCCATGGATTCAAGCTTATAAAAGTTAAAAATACACTTTATTGAGAATGCCCAAATACTGAATGTCAATTACATTTCAACAATTCATTCTTAATTCAAATTAATCTTATAGCTCACTAAAACAGCATATATTGTCAACGGATTATTCCTATTCAACTGTTGAATAATTCTATACGAAGCTGTGAAATCAGACCATTTATTTACAGGAATATTTAATCCAACAGACCAGCGTATTTGAGTACTTAATCCTTTAACTTGACCACTTAAACCCCAATAATGCTCAAAAGAAAAAAATGGTTTCAATTTGCTCTTTTTAATATTGTAGGTAAAAAACATTCGTGATCGCAAATTTATTTCATCGTAATAAAATATTTTATCATGAACAAGCCATTCATATTGTAACCTTTCTCGTATTGCTAAACGAAAACGATTCCATTTTTTAAAAGAATATTCGGCATCAAGGTTAAACCTTTGTGATGATAATTTATTATGATAATAATAATTGGTGAATCTGTATTTTAGTCCTGTATTAAAACGTTTATTTACTTTATACTTGGCACCTATTTCGGCATAAAATTGCTTAAGAAACTGTGAATTCTCCCTCGAGCGCAGACCAAACTCCGCACTAAGCTTTATCTTTTTATTGATTTTATACTTGGATGACATATCGCTCCAAATTTGAAAGTCGTTTTCCTGAGAGTAAACCCTGTTAATAACAACAATAAATGGCGTGATTAATAAAAGCAGAAAAAGTTGCTGAACTCTCATCTTTCTAGATACTATCCTCATCTATCACATGGCCACCATGCTTGGGAGCAAAAAAGAAAATTCTAATTTTTACTACATCTTTCAAAAAATCGATATTCCCAATCTCTACCCTATGTATATCCAAACCTGTTCTTTCTCGCAAGTCACTGAGCAATTCATCCGACCTTTCAGGCTTAATAAGCTCAATGCGCTCATAGGTAATTGTTTTAGAAATATCTTGTCTTGTGAGCCAAATTTTTTCTAAAACAAAGGTTACTATCACAATGAAGGAATTCGCTATGGCAACCTCCACCATACTTAATTTTTCGTTAGTAATGGCATTAATAACTGAAGTTCCTATAACTACAAAAAGGTAAGTCATTTCCTTAGTTGGAATAGGATTTGTGCGATAGCGGATAATTCCAAAAATAGCAAACATACCAAAAGCAAATCCCATTTCTATTTGGGCATCACCAAGAAGATACACAAGAAGAAACACCACTATACTCATCAATACAAATGTGAAAAAGAAATCTTTTCGTCGAGTTACAGGATAATAGATAAACCTAATTACAAATAGAGTAACTCCTGTATTCATTAATATTCTGGTAATAAATTCAAATAAATGCGAATCTAAAAATGCTATTTGATCTAATAAAATCATAATATGTCTTTTTCTAATACTTTATTTATATCAAGAAATCTTCTTTTAAATCTGTTATACTTTAATGTTTTATAATGCAAATACATGCCTGTTACAAATTTACTAAAACTATGAGGATATATGTGCAGAAACTTTAGGGATCTCTGTAATTCGGTCATCCCAACATGTCTCTCCGATTTTATTTCCAAAATGACCATTCTTTCCATTTTGGAGTAATTATTGTCCCCATTGCTAAAGCCCAAATTGAGATCTATACTAACCCTCTCCTTTTTATTGTGGTTCACAAGCATAATTCTGTCAAACTGATTATTCATCACATGATTTAAATCTGTCCATGTAAACGGTGTCTTTAGAGAAATAAAGGCTCTGTCTTTCTCTTCATCATCACCATTAATCCTACGGAATTTTTCTGTTTTCCCTTTGTTATTTTTATACTTTACCTCAAGAAAAGTATCACCTGTTAACAAATAGGTTCTTTTGCGAATTTTATACCTATTCAATTTGCCATTATGATGCCATTTCAACATTTGAAAGGAAGATGTATCGTAATAATGGCTTTGATAAGGCATTAAACGTTGGCCTTGAATCTCTAATACAGAATACTCATTTAATATAGACATTAATATATTGGGCAATAATCGCTCATGAAAATAAAATTTGGTGTCAACCCTATCCATTAAGCCCACATCATTTACTTCTTCCAAAGATATTGATGGCATTTTTTGAATGATGTTTTTAATTCTTTCCAATTTGCTTAAATAATTATATCTATTCTACCCAAATCAATATGTTGCTTATTAGCAGTTATGCTATCAATAACAATCACCGCCATTTCGTCCTGAGTGCCTTGAGCTGTTGAGTCTCTTCCATAAACATAGACTTCATATTTACCTTGTGGTAGGGAAGTAAAAACAAAACTTCCGTCATAATAAGTTCGCTGTCTATCAAAATAATAATTATCCTGAAGCCTAGAAATATAAACATATTCATTGCTTAAATAGAAACTATCTCTAGTTATGGTGAAGTCGGAATTTTTATCGTATGCAAAGATTTTACCTTCAATAACTGAGGAGCCCTCATAACTGCTAACCTGATCATAAACTTGTAAAACCGGGGCTTCCACAGTTTCTCCATTTGCATTTATTCGAATATCTTTAATAATAGCAATTTTTCCACTTTCCGATTCTCCGGATTCATCATCGGAATATGTATATACTTTATAATCACCCTTTCTTAAGTTAGGAAACCTAAAACTGCCATCATAGTGAGTTTCAACTCTATCGCTAAAGTATTCATTATCACCATACATAATATAAACCTTTTTCTCCTCCTCAGGAAAAGTAGCATATATTGTAGCAAAGTCGTCGCTGCAAAGTTTCACAATCACTTTACCAGTAATTGTAGATGTTCCACCCTCACCCTCGGGTTTATTACAAGATGTAAGCAAGATGATTAATAAAAATAACAAAGACGAATTTTTCATAGCAAACTCCTTTAACAGACAGGTTAATTAATAAGCTGTTTAATCAGCATCAATAATAAATGTATGATTAAATAACTATAGGCAAATTTATAAAAACTGCTTGATTTACAAAGGTCAAAAATGAAGCTTATTGATAAGTAAGTTTTTAATTCTTCCTCATTAGAAAATAAGCAAAATGCATTTTCACTAAAGCTATTGCTATATCTAATCATTTTCTATATTTGCAATCCAATCTTGATTATTTTAGCAGGGCTGAGCAATATTATATTTGATAGCAGCGTTAATACTCAAAATTATAAAAATTAAGAGAAATTATTGTGAGAAGATTTACTATAACCCTAATTATATTTACGACCTTATTCGCCCATAACCTTAGCGCGCAAAGTGGAGGAGAAGGAACTTATAACTTCCTGGTTTTGCCAAACTCAGCTCGTGTTGCAGGTATGGGAAGTAATTTTCTTGCTATTAAAGATAATGATATCAATCTGGCACTTAATAATCCATCATTAATCAGTCCCGAAATGCATAATAATTTGGGATTAAGCTTTGTCGATTATTTTTCAGATATTAAATATGGCTATGCTACTTATGGCCGCACTTTTAATAAATTAGGTAGTTTTGTAGGGACAATGCAGTTTATTGATTATGGTAAATTTCAATATGCTGATGCTACAGGTAATATTCAAGGTGATTTTAAATCCAGTGAATACGCCATGAATATTGGGTGGGGTAGATCATTAGACAGTACTTTTTTTATAGGAGCCAATATTAAAGGAATACTGAGCAGTTTTGAAAGCTATAGTTCTTTTGGCCTGGCCGTTGATGTTGCCGGAACCTATTATAATGATGCCCAAAAATTTACTGCTTCAATTATAGTTAGCAATATTGGTCGTCCTATAACTACTTATAATGGTTATAGTGAGCCTTTACCATTTGAAATTAAAGCTGGTTTGTCTAAATCAATGGCACATATACCTCTTACTTTCTCAGTATTATTCACCAATTTGCAACAATGGGATTTAACCTATACCAGCAGTATTAACGAAGAGACAGATCCTGTTACCGGTGAAGTAATAAATAAAAATACAGGAATATCCAGCTTTGCGGATAAAGCCATGCGACATATTGTACTTGGAGCTGAATTAAGACCATTTAAAGTAATTCGCTTACGACTTGGTTATAATTACCTACGCCGAAAAGAAATGGTTATAGAAAGCAGACCTTCTACAGTTGGTTGGTCATGGGGACTGGGGATTAAAGTTTATAAATTTGAAATTGCTTATTCCAGAAGCGCCTATCATTTAACACCTTCTTTCAATTTCTTTACCGTGACTACCAATATTGATAGTTTCTTTAAAGTAGTGGAATAAAAACAATCTTCTATAAATACAAAACCCTTTCTTTGAATTAAGTACAAGCAAATATTAAAGTATTTCTCTCCTCTTTAATATTGGTATTTTTACATTATTTATCAGGTACTAGGATTGAAATATCATCTAAAAAAACTACTTTCGCATTTCATTCAAAAAAAATTCAATATGCAAAAACCAAAATTAAATTTTTGGCAAATATGGAATATGAGCTTTGGATTTCTCGGAATCCAGTTTGGATTTGCCTTACAAAATGCCAATGCAAGTAGAATACTTAGTACATTTGGGGCAGATTTAGAACACCTTAGCTGGTTTTGGTTAGCTGCTCCACTTACCGGAATGATTGTCCAGCCATTAATTGGCCATTTT
>Ga0256826_1000049_pt1 | contig 53531 bp, 59 predicted proteins | sample CV79metaG_FD_185975 | JGI IMG/M metagenome (GOLD analysis project Ga0256826, IMG submission 185975) | Hydrothermal vent microbial communities from East Pacific Rise, Pacific Ocean - CV79 | ecosystem: Environmental > Aquatic > Marine > Hydrothermal vents | place: Pacific Ocean: East Pacific Rise...
TAGATTCTTTTGGAAATACATGGATATTTATTGATAACGATGATGCTGATGGTGATAGCGATATTAGTACAGGAATTGATACGGATAAATTATATAGAATGAAAGAAGATGGTACAGCAAGTAAAGATTTTGTAACTGTAACATCTGATGGAAATGATCCTGCTGTTTATACAAGCGAAGATGTTACAACTGCATCTAATTTATCACATAACACTCAATCTGGATTATTACTAGAAACAAAACATAATATATTTGAAGAGTTAAATATAATTATCAATGCACTTAAAGGGTATGATACTGTAAAAACTGATGGTGCAACAAATGGAGAGAAAGGTCCAAAAATAAGTGATGATGCAGTGAGAGATATTTTATCTACATCATTAGGAAAAATTACAGAACAATATGATGCAACAAATATTGGTCATGCAGAACTTGGTGGTAGAAATAAGATTTTTGAAACAGCATTAAGTAGTATAAATACAAAAGTTACACATTTTAATATTCTTATGCAAGAAACAAATGGTGTTGATATGGCAAAACTTGCAATGGAATCAAAGGCTTTAGAGATGACATATAATGCTTTATATTCAACAGTATCAAAAATGCATCAACTTTCATTAGTAAACTTTATTAAATAATATAAATATATATGAGTATTAGGGAAATATTTTTTAGGAAAGAGTATGTATTAATTGCATTTATCTTTTCTATGCTTGCAATTATTATTGTACCTCTTCCAAAAGCATTATTAGATTTTTTTCTAATAATATCTTTAACTTCAGCAATTTTGATACTTCTAATATCTCTTTTTGTTCAAAAACCAACTGATTTATCGACCTTTCCTACCTTACTTCTAATTTTAGTACTTTTTAGGCTATCCTTAAATATTGCGACAACAAGATCTATTTTAAATGATGGGCATAATGGCCCTGAGGCTGTATCTTCTATTATTGCTGCCTTTGGAGAGTTTGTTGTTGGTGGAAATATGGTAATTGGAATTATTATATTTATTATTTTAGTACTTATTAACTTTATGGTTGTAACAAAAGGTGCTGGAAGAGTAGCAGAAGTACAAGCAAGATTTTCACTTGATTCATTACCTGGTAAACAAATGGCTATTGATGCTGATTTAAATGCAGGTTTTATTGATGATTTACAAGCAAAAGCAAGAAGAGAAGAATTAGCAAGTGAAGTTAGCTTTTATGGAACAATGGATGGTTCTGCTAAGTTTGTTAAAGGTGATGCTGTTGCTGGTATTATTATTACAGTTGTAAATCTGATTGGTGGACTAATGATTGGGATGTTCCAACATGATATGAGTGCAAGTGAGAGTGCTACAATTTATACAATTTTAACTATTGGGGATGGATTAGTTGCTCAAATTCCTGCACTTATAATCTCAACAGCAACTGCTATAATTATTACACGTTCAAATAGTGATGATGAAAAATTTGCAAGTGGAACTATATCTCAACTTGTAAAAGATAGTAAAGCTATGATTATTACAGGGATTGCCTTATTATTATTTGGTTTTGTTCCTGGTTTTCCTATAGGTATACTTACATTTATGGGATTATTACTTATTGGAATTGGATATTTAGTTTATTTAATTGAATCAAATCAAGAAAATGCATTTACAAACTTCTTTAAACCTCAAGAAAAAGTACAAAAAAATCCAAAAACATCTACTGATATTGAAAATTTAAAACAAAAGAAAAAAGAATCGCAATCAATTGATGAAGAAAAACAAATAGATAAAACTATGAAGATGGAAGTTTTAGAGCTTAAATTAGGAGCAAGGTTACTTGCACTAATTCAAGGAGATAGTGAGCTTCTTGATAAAATTAAAGGTATTAGAAATACAATTGCAGGTGAATTAGGATTTGTAATTCCACAAATTAGAATATCAGATGCTACAGACTTACAAATGAATGAATACTCTTTTAATTTAAAAAGAATACCAATAGCAAATGGTCATGTCGAATTAAATCAACTTTTAGCAATGGGTGGAATATCTAGTGCAAAGATTGAAGGTAAAAAAGTAAAAGAACCAGTATTTGGACTTGATGCTACATGGATAACTGAAGATAAAAAAGATATAGCACTAAGTAAAGGATTTACTGTAGTTGATGCCCCTACAATTATATCAACTCATATCTCTGAACTTATTAAAAAACATTCAGAAGATATACTTACAAGGCAAGATATTGTAAATATTGTTGATAGATTAAAAGAGAGTTTCCCTGTTGTTGTTGATGAAGCTATGAAAATTACAACATATGGAATACTTCTTAGAATTTGTAAAGATTTATTACATGAAAAAATACCAATTGTTGATATGCTTACAATTTTAGAATCTTTAGCAGATATTGGGGAAGTTACAAAATCTCCTGAAATACTTCTTGAACATGTAAGAAGTAAATTATTTAGACTTATAACAAATAAATTTAAAGGTGATGATGGAGCTTTACATATTATTACAATTAAACCAGAACTAGAACAACAGTTTTCTTCAAAATTACAAGAACAACATGGTGTTAGTCACTTAATGTTAAGTATTTCTGAAATTAATAATCTTGTAACAAAAACAAAAGAATTAGTACAAAGTATAGAGCTAAAAGGTATAAATAAAGTATCTATGGTAGTTGATCCAATTTTAAGAAAAAGAATATCTGAAATATTTGAAAAGTTTGGTTTTGATATAGCAGTATTAAGTCATGCAGAACTTGATACAAAAGCTGAATTTAAAATAGAGGGTACTCTTGAATTTTAATATTTTATTAAAGGAAGATAATGTCTCAGTTATTTAAATATGTATTAATTGGTGCTTTAGCATTAATTCCATTATTTATAGTAGTACAAGTAGTCTTTTGGGTAAATCAATTAAGTGTTGATTTATTTGTGCAAATTTCTATTTATACAAATAGTAAATTATATAGTTCTTTAATAATAGTTATAACAATTGTTATTTTAGGAATTATTGGATTTTCAACAGAAAAATTTGGTAAGTCTATAGTTGTATCTAGTATAGATAAAATTTTAGATAAAATTCCAGCAATTAGAACAATATATAGTATAGTAAAGAAAATAACAAATCTTTTTATGTCTCAAAGTAAAGATGATAAAAAAGAGGTAGTTTTAGTAGAGTACCCGAAAAAAGATTTATGGGTACCTGCATATGTTCTTAGTAAACATGAAGATGTATATGTATTATTTGTACCAACAAGTCCTAACCCTACAAGTGGATATACTGTAATTGTACAAAAAGATACAGTTAAATCTACAAGTTTAAGTGTAGCAGAGGCAAGTCAATTTATAATAAGTATGGGTGCAGACTTTATAAAAAAAGAAGAGATTTCTGATATAATAAGAGATAAATCTAGTAAAATAACTAAAGGAAATGATGTGATAACTTTAAAAATGGAAAAACAATGTGGATGTTTTAAAAAGAGTTCTTATAATGCAGAGCAAACGTTTAATACAAAAGAAGAAGCACTTGAAACAGCAAAAAATATGTGTGAAGATATGAATGAAACATTTTGTCAAAAACACTCTTTTAAATTTGAAGAAACTAATACAGAAATTATAATAAAAATGGAACAAAACTAAAAAATGATTGATATTAAACTATTACAAAAAGACTTTGAAGCAGTTAGTTCTGCACTAGAAAAAAAAGGTGTAGATAAAAATTTACTAGATACTTTAAAAACAGATGTTACAAAAGCAAAAGCAAAAAGACAAAGTATGGAAGCTATACAAGCTGAACAAAATGCACTTTCAAGTCAATTTGGTACATATAAAAAAGAGGGTAAAGATATAGATCCTTTAAAAGCACAAATTGATGAACTAAAGAAAAATAAACAAGCTTTAGAAGAAGAGGTAAGAAATGATGAAGAGGCTTTAAATAATATTTTAGCTGGTATTCCAAATATGCCTGATTCTTCTGTACCTATTGGTGCTGATGAAAATGAAAATGTTTTAATAGAAAAAATTGGAACAATAAAAGAGTTTTCATTTGAACCTAAAAATCACTGGGATATTGGTGAGCAAACTGGAATAATTGATTTTGAAAGAGGTGTAAAATTAGCAAAAACTAGATTTTCAGCGTTAAGTGGAATTGGAGCTAGACTTGAACGAGCTTTAACAAACTACTTTTTAGACTTCAATAGAAGTAGAGGATTTGAAGAGTGGTATGTTCCATTTATGGCAAATTCAAATGCACTTAAAGGTACTGGTCAGTTACCAAAGTTTGAAGATGATTTATTTAAAGTTGAAGGGGAAGATTTATATCTAATCCCAACAGCAGAAGTACAACTTACAAACTTATATAGTGATGAAATCATTGCTTCAGATGAATTACCACTTTTACTTACATCTTATACTCCATGTTTTAGAAAAGAAGCAGGAAGTGCAGGAAGAGATACAAGAGGACTTATAAGACAACATCAGTTTGATAAAGTAGAACTTGTAGCAATCACAAAACCAGAACAATCAAAAGAGATATTTGATAAAATGGTACAATGTGCAAGTGATATATTAACTTCACTTGAACTTCCCCATCAAAAAGTACAACTTTGTACTGGTGACTTAGGATTCTCTGCATCTTATACAGTTGATTTAGAGGTATGGTTACCAGGTCAAGGTAAATATAGAGAAATTTCTTCAATATCAAATACTTGTGATTTCCAAAGTAGAAGAGCAAAAATTAGATATAAAGATGGAAAGAAAAATGTATTATGTCATACATTAAATGGTTCATCTTTAGCAGTTGGAAGAACACTTGTAGCATTAATAGAAAATCATCAAAATGAAGATGGAACTATAAATATCCCTGATGTTTTAAAGAAGTATTTATAAAATAGGTTTATTATGGCAATTAAAAATAATAAAATATCAAATATAAAAATAATAATTTTTGAGATAATAATTATTATATTATCTATTGGTATTTTATTTCAAATTGCAAATCATAATGAAAAACTTTATTCTGCAACACAAAATAAGCTTCTTATGTTGCAAACTGCAAATAGACTTAAACAAAGTTCAGATGATCTAACCCATTTTGCAAGAACATATGTAGTAACTGGAAATATAAAATTTAAAAAACAATATCAAGATACATTAGATATAAGAGATGGTAAAAAAGCTAGACCTAAAAGTTATCATTCAATTTATTGGGATTTAAATGAAAATATTAGAGATAAAAATCATCCAGATACTAGTAAAATTTCATTAGATTCTATTTTTAACTCTTTACCATATAATGAAGAAGAGATTAAAAAATTAAAATTATCAAAAAAATATTCTGATCAATTAGTAAGTTTAGAACTTGAAGCATTTAATGCAATGAATGGATTATTTAAAGATAATAAAAATAAATATACTATAAAAAAAGAACCAAATCAGAATTTAGCAATACAAATTATGCATTCAAAAGAATATTATGATGCAAAAGAAAAGATAATGGAACCAATTGATGATTTTATTTTAATTCTTGATAAAAGAACATCTGAAGAGATTTTATATATTAAATCAACTAATAAACCATTTTTTATAATACTTGGGATATTATTTATCTTATTTATTGTTGGTAATTATTTGATACTGAAAATTTTAAAAGCAAAAGATGAACAAACTATTATTGATAAAAATAGATTATTAAATACACAAAAAAAATTAAACAAAGAACTTAAAGAGAGTCAAAAAGAGTTAGATGAGTTAAATAAAAATCTAGAAAAAAGAATTGATGAAGAAGTTAAAAAAAATAGTGAGATACAAACACAACTATTTAAGTCTGAAAAAATGGCTGCTATGGGTGAAATGATTGGAAATATAGCACATCATTGGAGACAACCACTTTCAGTTATATCAACTACTGCAACAGGGATGATACTTCAAAGTAAATACGAAATACTAACAGATGATACTGTAAATAAATCTTGTAATACTATAAATGATAATGCCCAATATTTATCAAAAACTATAAATGATTTTAGGGATTTTATAAAAGGTGGTAAAGTAAAAAGTGAGTTTAATTTAAAAGAAGAGATTCAAAGTTCTTTAGTCTTAGTTGAAAGTATAATTAAACAATATAATATCAATATAATATTAGATTTAGATGATAATATACAAATCAATAGTTATAAAAGTGAATTAATACAATGTTTTATAAATATAATTAATAATTCAAAAGATGCATTTGATGAAAAAATTAAACAAAATAGGCTTATTTTTATATCATCAAAAATTAACAATAATCAAGTAATTATTAAAATAAAAGATAATGCTGGTGGAATAGATGAAAAAATAATAAGTAAAATATACGATCCATATTTTACTACAAAACATCAAAGTCAAGGTACAGGATTAGGTTTACATACAACATATAATATTATTGTTGATAGTATGAAAGGGAGTATTGAAGCTAAAAATGTTTCATTCATCTATGATCAAAATAATTATATAGGAGCTGAAATAATTATTATTTTACCTCTTTAAATTATATTAATATTTTTTATTTGTTCTAATAACTTATTTGTATCTTTTGGTAAAGTACCACTTAAATGTAAACTGTTTGAATCATGATTTGATCTAAAAATTATTTTATTAATAGTTTTAATAGATTTTAATAAATTATATTGCTCCTTTAATATATCTAAAATATCTAGAGGTATAAAGTCATCAAATCTTTGATAAAAAGATTTTTTTTCATCTGTTTGTAACATTAATTCTAATGTAGAAAGATAATTTATCTTTGTATTGTTTATTAAATATGCAGTTTGTTTTATATGATAGTTAGAATATTTTTTGCCTCCAATACCCAATATAATTGTTGCTGAAATTTTAATATTTGCATTTGATGCTTTATTTAGTGATTTAATTAAATCTGATTGATTGATACCTTTATTGATTTTTTTAAGTATTATATCTTCCCCTGATTCAATACCAAAATATATAAGATTTAATTTGTTTTTTGATAATTCTTCTAATTGTAAAGAAGTTTTATTTAAAATATTTTGTGCTGTTGCATATAAAGAGATTCTTCGTAATTTTATAAATGACTTATTTAAATATTGAAGTATTTCCAGAAGTTGCATATAAGGGATAGCTAATGCATCTCCATCTGCTAAAAATATTTTTATAGTATTTGGGTATAAATTTGCCAGAATATCTATCTCTTTATATATATCTAAATTTTTTTTGATTGTAAAACTTTTATCTTTATACATACTACAAAAACTACATTTATTATAACTACATCCAAGTGTTACTTGTAGTATTAAATTATTTGCTTCAGCAGGTGGTCTAAAAAGTGGGTAATCATATTGAAATATCATAATAGATTATATCTTTATTTGCTATACTTGAGTATAAAATTTAAGGATTTTTTTTGGATAATATTATTTTTCTCTTTTCCCTATTTATAGCTCTAGAGCTTTTTGAATCAAATTGGCAAAAATCTGATACACTTTTTGGATTATTAAATAATAATTACCAAATATACAAAAAGAATATATTTTTGTATTTTATAATGAATCCTGCATTTTTTTATATATTATTTTTAGCTATGAAGTTTAATAATTTTGGTTTTTGGATGAGTTTTATTATTGTATTAAAGTTTGCAGATATATCTGTGCGTTTAAATATTATGAATAAAATTGATAAAAAAGAAGATATAAGTCAACTTGTACCATTTGATGTACAAATGAATATATATTTTAGATATATGAATCTAATTATATATATTCCCGCATTTTTATTTGCATTTTTTATATAAAATATTGCAAAATGAAAGATATTTTAATATAAATTATAAAACATACTATACTTTTAAAAAGGATAAGTATGAAAATATGTGGAATAGAATTAAAAGCAAATAATATTATATTTTGTATTGTTCAAAATAAAGAATATTGTGAAGTAAAAATAAAAAAACTACAACTTTTAGATGATGAAAATCAAAATGAAATATTTGAATTAAGAAATAGTATTGAAACTTTTTTATTACAAAATGATATTAAAAAAATAAGAATAAAAAAACGAGCAAAAAAAGGTAATTTTGCAGGTGGTGCAATTACATTTAAGATGGAATCTATAATACAACTTAATAATATAGCAAAAGTGGAGTTTATTAGTTCTCAAAGTTTAAGTAAATATCAAAAGAAAAATGAAATTAAATATCCAAATAATCTTAATAAATATCAGGAGCAAGCATACCTGTGTGCGATTTATGAATAAAGTAATTTTAATATTGCAATGGTTTAATATTACTTTTCAAACTCTTATTATATAATTAATATAAAGATAACTTATAAAGGATAATAATGTTTTTCGGTAACTCAAAAGCAAAAGATGAAGAGATTGCAGCATTAAAATTAAGAATACAAGAGCTTGAATCAAAGCAATCAAATGAGGATATATTTTTAGAAGAGATGAATGATGTACTTTTAAAAGTTCAAAAAGGTATGTATGATTGTAATGTATCTAGTAGTTCTGCTAATATGAGACTAAATTCAATAAAAAATACTCTAAATGATGCTTTATCTTCAAATTCTGATATGACTCAAAGAGTTATAGATACATTAGTTGAATACGGAAATGCAAATTTCTCACATGAAGTGAGTATTGAAAATTTATCAGGAAAAATTGGTTCTATAATTTTAGGTGTTAGAAGTTTAGGAAGTAGTATCTCTGAACTTTTAGCTATTATTGATACGACATCTGATGAGTTAAATAGAGAGATGAAAGAACTATCAAATGCATCTAGTTCATTATCTACTTCATCTAATCAGCAAGCTGCTTCATTAGAAGAAACAGCTGCAGCACTTGAAGAAGTTACAAGTACAATTATAAACACAAGTCAAAGTACAGCAGAGATGGCACAACTATCTAATGAAGTTGGAAAATCAGTATCAAATGGAGAAAAACTTGCAAATGAAACATTTGCATCTATGGATAGTATAAATGCTGAAGTTAGTGCAATTGATGAAGCAATTGTAGTAATTGATCAAATAGCATTTCAAACAAATATTCTTTCATTAAATGCAGCAGTAGAAGCTGCAACTGCTGGAGAAGCAGGTAAAGGATTTGCTGTTGTTGCGCAAGAGGTTAGAAATCTTGCATCTAGATCAGCAGATGCTGCAAAAGAGATAAAAGATATTGTACAAAATGCAAAAACTAAAGCTAGTTTAGGTAAAGAAGTTGCAACAAATATGATTAATGATTATTCTAAATTAAATACAACAATTGAGAATCAAATAAAACTTATTGAAACGGTATCGGGATCTGCTAGAGAACAACAACAAGCAATTGAACAAATAAATGATGCTGTAACTTTGCTTGATAAAACTACGCAAGAAAATGCATCTGCTGCTTCTCAAATAAGTACACAAAGTGAGAATATTCAACATTTAGCTGAAAAATTAGTAACTATTGTAAATCATACATCTTACACAAAAAGTGCAAAAGAACAAATATGTGATGTAGATACTATGTTTACTTTAAATAAACTAAAATTAGATCATATTAATTTTAAAGATGCCAATTTTAAAAAGTTATCAAGTAAAAGTAAATTTACAGTTACAAATGAAAATGAATGTGCTTTAGGTAAATGGATTAATGAACAAGAAAGAGACAATAAAGAATTTACTAGAAATTCTAATTGGTCAAAATTAAAAGAAGTACATAAAAATGTACATAATGGTGTTCAAAATATTGTAAATAATAATGCTTCTAATAATATATCTGCTGTTTTATCTAGTACTACAGAGATTGATAAAGCAATATCTGATGTATTCTGGTCTATCCAACAAGTTAAAATTGATAATTGTAAAGAAAAAGAAAAAGAAGTTAAATCTACACATAAAATTGTAGCACCAGTAACTCCTTCTGCTAGAATACAAAGTTCTACAATGATTACTCCTAAAAAAGTATCAAATGTAATATCTGCAAATAATAACGATGATGATGAATGGGCAAGTTTTTAAACTTAACTCTTTTATATATTCTTAATAAAAGTATCTAAAGTTCTTTTATTAAGAGTTGAAATATAAGATCTTATGTTTTTTGGTATTTTAAGAAGCCTACATTTTTCTTTAAATTTTTTATCCATTGTAATTTTTATAAATGGTGCTATATAGATAATGTTATTTGAAATACTTATAGAAATTTTATCTGATATTATAATCTCTTTTTGTCTTAATATTTCATCTCTAGTATTTTTTGATATTAATAAACCCATTTTTTTAATAGTTTTATCTATAAATCTTATTATAATATTTTCATCATACTTATCAAATTTTGCAATATAAAGTTCATCATACTGAAACTCTTTATATATACTATTTAAAGATTCTATATCTTTATTTAGATAAGCAAAAGATTTTTTAATACCATTTTTATATTCACTTAAAAATTGATTTGAGAATTTATCTCTAAAATAATTTCTTTTATATTTAGGGTTAGTATTTGTTTCATCAATAAAATATTTATAATTATTTTTATTTAGATATTTTTCTAATTCATCTTTTGATATATCAAGAAGAGGTCTAGATAGTATATATTTATCCTTTTTACTCTCTTTTTGTAATCCTATAAGTTCATTTAATCCTGCACCTTTTGATAGTTGCATTAAAAACCATTCTAAAAGATCATTTAATTGATGAGCTGTAAAAAGTGTAGTATATGAATGTTTATGTATAATTTGTTTAAAATAATTGTATCTAAAGTCTCTAGCATCTTTTTCACTAAAATTAGTATTTGTATATTTTGTAGTATAACAAATTTTATTATATTTTAATGCTAAATCTTTTGCATATTTGATTTCATCTTTTGACTGATCTCTTTGTTGATAATCAACTATTATAATATCAAAGGGTATATTTTTTTCTAAAAGTAAAAAAAATAGTGCACTTGAATCAATTCCGGCACTAAATGCTAAAAGATTTTTAGATGTTGAAGGTAGATTTAAATCAAACATCTTATTGTTTAAAGAAGTTTACTAAAAGCTCTCTCATCTCATTGTATTCTTTTATAAAGTTTACTTCTTGTCTAGCTGCATTTGCGCCTGAATATCCTTTTGAATAAGTATGAAAATGTTTTCTAAACATTACAACCCCATGTTCACCATAGTGTTTAACCATAGCATCATAATGTTCTAAAATAATCTTATGTTGAAGTTCTAAAGATATATCTTCACTTTGATTTGCAATTTGATGAAAAATCCATGGTTTGCCAACTGCTCCACGTCCTATCATAATTCCAGCAGCTCCAGTGTAGTTTAAAACTTCTTTAGCCTTAGCATAATCTTTAATATCTCCATTTGCAATTACAGGTATATTAACTGCATCAACCATTGTTTTTATAGCATCATAATCAACAGGAGCTTTGTATTTACCTTGTTTTGTTCTTCCATGTACACTAATCATGTCAACACCAACATCTTCTATTGCTTTTGCTATATCATAAGGTATTTTTTCATCAACACCAATTCTTACTTTTACAGTTGTTAATTCTTTATTTGAATATTTTTTAATAGTTCTTAATATCTCTTGAAGTCTTGGTAAATCTCCTAGTAAGTTAGAACCGCTTCCATGAGAAAATACCTTAGGAGCAGGACAACCACAATTTAAATCAATACCATCAATACCATCAATCTCATTTAATTTTTCAACTGCTTGACGAATTATATCAGGTTTACTTCCTGAAATTTGTACAATATAAGGAGTTTCATTAGGTGATTTTTCAACCATTTTAAGTGTTCTTTCATTGCTATATGCAAGTGCATTTGATGAGATCATTTCACTTACTGTTACATCAACACCAAATTTTTTAACAACGCTACGAAAAGGAAGATCAGTATATCCTGCAAGTGGTGCTAAGACCACTAGAGGTTTTGAGAAATCTAAAATTTTAGACATTTATTTGATATTAAAGAGAAAAACTATCGTAGTTATAATGTTTACCAGCATCTTTTAAATCTAAAAGTGCTTTAAAGATAATAAATTCATCACTTTGACTATTTACTAATATCTCTCTTATTTGTTCAATCATCTCATATTCAAATAAAACATATAAGTATGCAGCAGTTAAGGCTTCATCATTTGCAGATATATCTTCATATAGTTTGATTAATTGTTCAGGAGACATATTTCTTTTATAGTCTCTAGCAATTGTTATTAAGTCTTCATTTGTAAGTTTACAATCTTGAATATATACTAAAATTTCACCATTTGTAAGGCTAAATTCTTTTGAAGCCTTTGCATCTTTTGCAAGAAGTAATTTAACCATATCTTTTGAAAGAGTCATGTTTTTTGCTAATTTTTTAATAGTATCAAATGATTTATTGTGAATAATATTTGCAAATGCAACTTCAACAGTTTTTGATTCATATGTAGTTGGCGACTTTAATACCTCAATTGCAAAATTATCATCATTATTTACTCTATTTAATATGTTTTTTTGAACTATTGGATTTGAACTTTCTAATTTTAAATCTTTAATATTTACATATTCTCCATTATTTATTTTAGTGATATTTTCACTTATTTTTGAAATAATAGAAGAAGAAGTTTCAATTTTTTCTTTATTTGATGAAACTTCTAGTTGATTTAGAACTGATGCTACTTCTTTTAGTTCTTTTGTTTTAATAATTACATTTGATTTATTATTTAATAATCTATCTTTTAAAACAATAGAAATTTTTTCCATATCTTTAAGCATTACTTTTCTAATAAAATAAGATTTTGTACCATAATATGTCATATGTAATATTGTTGCAACAAATAGTGCAATTGCTGGAATTGTAATCCATACAAATATTGGTAAAGTAGCATTTAAACCAAGTTCTAGAATAACTAAATTGTAGTTACCCATATCTAAACTATAAACGTATCCAGCAATAATTGCTATTAATAAAAATGAAGCTACTATATATTTTTTAAAACCCATAAGATTATCCTTTTATTTGTTTTCTTCTTCGTAAATTTCTCTGCATGTTGTACAATATTTTGCAAATGGTTTTGCTTTTAATCTTCCTAGTGCAATTGATTCATCACACATTTCACAAATACCATAAGTTTTATCTTCAATTGCTTTAATTGCACTTTCTATCTCTTCTAATTCATTGCTTTGTTGAACAGCAATAATTTCTGATGTAAAACTATCGCTACTTGATTCTGCAAAATCTAAATCATCTTTACAATCCATATTTTGTAATTGTGCAATATTATTTTTACTATCGTCAATATTACTTTTAATTTGTATTTTTCTCGTCTCTAAGATTTGTCTTAAATCTTCAATTTGCTTCGTCGATGCCAAAGTATATCCCTTGTTTTTTTCTATTATTTAGGATTATATCTAAAAATAAATAAATTATTTATGATATGGGTGGTTATTTGCTATACATAAGCCTCTAAATATTTGTTCTAGCAATACAATATTGGCAATTTTATGGGCCATTGTTAAATCACTTAAAGTTATAATTCTATCACATTTATTTAAAAATGATTTTTCAAACCCAAATGCACCACCAATAAAAAAGTTTATATTTGTATCATTGCTTATTAATTCACTAAACTTATAACTATCAATTTTTTTACCAAGTACATCAAGTGCAATATTTAAACCCTTTAATTTTGGTTCAAATACTTCACTATATGAAGCCTTTGCTTCTTTTTCACCAATAGTTTGAGCTTTTCCTATTTGTTTATTAAAAAGATTATGAATCTCTATTTTTGCATATTTACTTGACATTTTAATAAAGTTCTTTATTAGAGGTTCAAATTCATCTTTATCATTTTTTGCTATTTGGTAAATATTAATCTTCATATAAATCACTACCAATTACATTATATGTTATATTTTCAATTATATCATTTTTTTTAACTCCGCCAATTGCACCGACAGGATGTTTTGATATTTGAGCTAGATAAGAGATATTATCTCCTAATATATTTGATACATCTTTTGTAGAAGTTGGTCTATATGCACCAAGTCCTATATAATCCAATGGCAATTTATTTGCCTCAAGTATTTCTAATTCATTATGTGTCGAAAGTCCAAATATTTTATTTGGATATTTTTTCTTCAATAGTTTAAAAAATAAAATATTATCATATATTTTAAATATATTTGTTTTAATATCTTTTAAATCATCTTGACCCATGTGCATTCCTGCTGCAAATTCTATTAATTCTAGTTTGTCATTTATAATTACCGGTATATTTGTATTGTTTGTAAGATATATAAGATTTAGTTTTTGCATTTCAAGTGGTGAGAATTTATCTCTATATTGAATATATGATATATCATATTTAGAACAGATATTTAAAAATTGTTCCAAAGAGATATTCTTTCTTTGAAGTGTCTGAAAATCGCAAAGTGCGTATATTTTAGTCATAGTGCACTTTGCAAATTTTTATTATGCAGTTACTTTTGCAAACATTTTAAGTAAATCACCAAGAGTTTTTTTCATATCATTTCTAGGTGTAATCATATCAATACTACCATGTTCTAGTAAAAATTCTGATCTTTGGAATCCAGGAGGTAAATCTTTTCCAATAGTTTGCTTAATAACTCTAGCCCCCGCAAATCCAATTAATGCACCAGGTTCAGCCATAAGAATATCTCCTAAGAATGCAAATGAAGCTGACACACCACCAAAAGTTGGATCAGTTAATATTGAAATAAATGGAAGTCCTGCATTATCAACTCTTTTAAGTGCAGCAGATGTTTTAGCCATTTGCATTAAAGAGAAAGTACTCTCTTGCATTCTAGCTCCTCCACTTGCACTTACAATTATAATACCATGGTTTTTTTCTAAAGCTCTATTACAAGCTCTTACAATCTTTTCACCTTCAACAGATCCTAAAGATCCACCCATAAATGAAAAGTCAAATACTACAAGTTCCACAGGAGCTCCATTTATAGTACAAGATCCCGCAACTATTGAAGAAGTTTTACCTGTTTTATGTAAAGCTTCTTCTAATCTTTTTTTATAAGATTTACTATCAACAAATTCTAAAGGATCAGTTGGGTGTAACTCTTCATCATGTAGTACAAAACTTCCTTCATCTGCAATAAGTGCTATTCTTTTGTTTGCACCAATTCTCATATGAAAATTACATTTTGGACAAACATGATTTAAGTTTTCTACTTCTTTGAAGAACATCATTGATTCACATGATGGGCACTTAATCCAGTGACTTTGATTTTCTATTACTTTATCATTTTTAGTTTCTTTTTCTAAAATATCAGATTTTATTTTGTTAAAAAAGTTTTTTAAATCCATGTTTAATTCCTAGTTTTATAAATATTCGTGATTATAACATAATCTTGCTAAATAAAAAAAGCTAGTGAATTTTCACTAGCTTTTTTATTTCTTAAAATAGTTTAGAATTATTTTAAAGCTATAAACTTATCCATTTCATCTAACTGTTCCCAAGGATAATCACTTTGTCCAACTTGACCACGAGCTGCAACATCTGCATATAAAAATGTTTGCTCACTTGGTTTATCAAGATTGAATTTTTTTGTAATCCAGTTTGGTGTTAATGCAAAGTTCTCCATAACAAATGCAGATAATTTATCATCATTTAGATTTGTATATGTTCCATACGTATCAACGGCAACTGAAGTAGGTTTTGCAACACCAATGGCATAAGAAAGTTGAACAACACATTTTTTTGCTAATCCAGCAGCAACTATATGTTTTGCAATCCATCTTGCAGCATAAAGTCCACTTCTGTCAACTTTTGTATAATCTTTACTAGACTGTGCTCCTCCACCAATAGGAGAATATCCACCAAAGCTATCAACGATTAGTTTTCTTCCTGTAAGTCCACTATCATGTAATGGAGAGTGAGATACATATTTTCCTGTAGGGTTTATATGAATAATACAATTTTCTGGATCAAATAAGTCTTGAGGTAAGTTTGTATCTATAATAAGTTCCATAATAAGAGATCTTACTTCTTCAATAGTCATTGAAGCAACACAAGGAGCAGATACAACAATAGTATCAATTCTTTGGGGATTACATGATTCAAAGTTATTTTTACAAACATAATCCATAGTAACTTGAGTTTTAATATCAACACCAAGTTTTGAAGGATGTTTTAAAGCATAATTGTAAACTTTTTCCATTAACATTCTTGCATATGTAATAGCACTAGGCATAAATGTAGGTGTTTCACTGTCTGCATAACCAAACATAATTCCTTGATCTCCTGCACCAGTTTCACCATCTTCTTGATCTACACCTTGGTTAATATCAGGACTTTGTCTATTTAATAGTACTTGAACTTCTACATTTTGAGGTTTTAAACACTCTTCATCTGTAAATGCAGGATTATTAAAATATCCAATTTTTTCTAATGCATCAATTGCAAGTTGTTTATATTCTTCTACTGATACATCTGTTGCAGAAGTTACTTCTCCACCAATTACTACATGTTTTCCAGCTACAAATACTTCAGAGGCTACTCGTGATTTACTATCACCAATGATAAGTTTATCAACTATTGTATCTGCAATAATATCTGCACATTTATCAGGATGTCCTGGGCTTACTACTTCACTTGTAAAAAGGTATTGTTGAGGGTTATTGTTTTCCATTTTTGTTTTCCATTTCTTTGTTTTCCCACTAAATAAATTATTTAGTATCGTTTTCCATCTTTTTGTTGTCCATCTTTGTTTTCCATTAAGAAAATAAAAATTTTGAATTTTAAAGTATGTAAAACGATATTATCTAACTTATTCTAATTATAAGTTTAAATATATAAACTGAATTTAGATTAAAAGAATAATAGCTTTATAGAGATTGAAAAACTAATAAGTATGATAAGTGGACGTATAATTTTATTCCCTTTTTTTATAACTAACTTTGCACCAATTAATGCACCAATGATTTGTCCAAATCCCATAATTAAACCTAGAAGTAAAAAAATATCCCCATATATAGAAAAAAATATTAAAGCTCCAAAATTTGTAGCAAAATTTAATACTTTAGTTTGTGCAGTTGCTTGTGAAATATTATATCCCATAAAAAATATAAATGCCATAGTAAAAAATGAGCCAGTACCTGGACCAAAAAATCCATCATAAAATCCAATTAAAAATACAACTATTAAAGTAAAAGTTATTGATGAAATAATTTTATGTTTTTGCACACTACCAGTATCTTTTGTAAATAAAAAATAAGTACCAATTAAAATTAATAAAATAGGAATAATTTTTGATAAGATATTTGGGTCTATTTGCATTAAAGCAAAAGCTCCTATAATTGAACTAATAAATGCAACTAATACCATCAAGCAAATATCATATAGGTTTACTAACTTTTTCCTAATAAAGTAAAATGAAGCAGTAAATGTACCAAATATACTTTGAAACTTATTTGTAGCAAGTGCTGAAGAGGGAGGAATTCCAACAAATAGTAAAGCTGGAATTGTAATAAGACCTCCACCACCTGCAATTGTATCAATTACTCCTGCAATTAGTGCAATACAAAATAACAATGCTAATATTTCATTTGATAATTCCAATGGTGTAACTTTATTTTAAATTTTTAAAATTATACAATTTATCTATCAAATTTTACATCAAGTATTATTTCTTTATTTCTTACAACAACTGTATTTGCTAATTTATCATGCCATCCTTGTTTTTTTTTATCCCATGCAACCCAAAATATTCCAAGCATAAATATTATACTTGCAGGAAAATATGCTAAATATCTACCAATACTTTGACCAATTGTTAAGTTTTTTCCTGTTGAAGCATCTAAAATCTTTAATTGTAATATCATCTTACCTGGTGTTGCTGATTTATACATCCAAAATATTATTGTAACAAAAAATGGTAAACTATAATTAATTAAAAAATCTGCAGGTCCAAGTAAATACTGATCACTATATAGAAGTATATCTTCTCCATAAATTGAAAGTGTTAGTGGTACTGTTATTAGTAATAATAGTACAACATCAATCAATGTTGCAGCAACTCTTATCCAAAAACCTGCATATTGGTAATTTTCTTCTTTTGTATTATCTCTCATTTAATATCCTTTTTGATTTAAATAGTATTTTATTAAATCAAGACTTAATATATTTGTATACTCTGTTCCAAAAATAAGTAAATTTTCAATGTCATATAAATGTAAATGAAATAACGCTAAATTAGGCTTTGTTGTAATTAATTTGTAAATAAAAATAGTATTAAATTGGTAAAATATTATAAAAAAGTTACATAAGATAGATGGGTATTTAAAATTTATAAAAATTGATTTATGGTATAATTTTTAAAACTAAATATAGGAAAGATTATGAGAGTAGTATGCCCACATTGTAAAGAGATAAATAATGTACCTAAAAAAGATTCATATAAAAAAGCTAACTGTGGTAAATGTAAGCAATCTTTGTTAGATAATAAAGTAGTAGAATTAGATATTACAAATATTGATGAAGTTATTGTAAATAGTGATATCCCTATAATTGTTGATTTCTGGGCACCTTGGTGTGGACCATGTAAAATGATGGCTCCAACTTTTTCAAGTGTTGCACAAAATTATCCCATTAAAACATTATTTACAAAAATTAATACAGAAAACGAAAGAGAATTAGGAGCTAGGTTTAATATTAGAAGTATACCCACACTGATAATGTTTAAAGATGGTAAAGAAGTAGAAAGAGTTTCAGGAGCTTTAGATAGCAATAATTTAAGTAATTTTGTCAATAAATACTTATAATATAAAAATTAAAGGCTTTATTTGAAAACAATTAATTATGATGGAAAAAGTATAATACCCTCTAAGGTAGTATGTATAGGTAGAAATTATGTTGAACATATAAAAGAATTAAACAATGAAACACCAGAGTCAATGGTAGTATTCAATAAGGCAAATTGTGCAATTAGTAAAGAACTTTTCTATGTAAGTGAAGATACAAGATTTGAAGGCGAGATTTGTTTTTTAATGAAAAACAATGAAATATCAGGAGTTGGATTTGGACTTGATTTAACAAAAGCAAATATACAAAATAAGATGAAAAAAGCTGGACTTCCTTGGGAGAGAGCCAAGTCTTTTGATAATTCTGCTGTTTTAGGTGAGTTTGTACCTTTTTCTGGAGATATCACTAAACTTAGATTAGAACTTTTTATAAATGATACTTTAATCCAATTTGCTTCTTATGATTTAATGATATATAAACCAAAAGAGATGATAGATGAGATATTATCTTTTATGACTTTAGAAGATGGAGATATAATAATGAGTGGTACTCCAAAAGGTGTTGATACTTATAAATTAAATGATAAGTTTGTAGGTAAAATTTATAATGATGAGGTACTTTTAGTTGAATCTACTTGGATAGTTAAGTAGTATAAATAGACTTAACTTTTGTTATTTGGATTTGTAATAATTAGGGCAGTTCTAACTTTTGGAATTTTTGCTCCAATTTTTTCTTCTAAAAATATAAATATTTTATCAATAATATTAATTTTACTTCGAAGAAAAGATATTATTTTTCTTGCTCTTGGACTTGTAATTGTAAGACTAGTTAAACTCAGTGCAACTGCAACAGAAGTTGCAGGAATTGGAAATATCATAGCTATTAGAGATATTATTAAAATAATAGTTGCAATAATAGTTAAGATTAAATCCTTCATTTATATTTTATTCTTCTTCAAAAAATTCATATTCTCTAAATGCATTATCTAAATTTGCACTATTTAATTGCTTGAATAATTTCATATCTTTATATTTAGAAAAATCAGCATTTTTTACAAATTCATCAAGTCCTAAATCTTCTTCAATTGCATCCATTGCAGCTTTTTTTAAATCACCTAGATAATTTTCCATATGTATTAAAGCAGTTTTATCAGTAAACTTTCCATGACCATTTGCCCATACTTTTGGATTTAATTCTCTCATAAATTTTAATGTTTTTAAACTACCTTCAATACTTCCATCTCGTATAGATGTAATTCTTTGTGAAAATAATAGATCTCCAGAAAATAAAACTTCACCATTATTGTAATTAACTATAAAATCCTCTTTTGTATGTGCAGGATATGGGAAAAGTATAAATTCAAATTTATCACCATCAACTGTAACTGAGAAGTTTTTATTTACAAGTTTATCAATAGTAACAATTTTAGTCCCTTTTAAATCATTAGATTTAAGTTTATTCATTATTCTTGTTTTACCACCAATTTTAAATGTTTTTTGTTGTAAAGCTGTTGCATAAATTGGAATATTTAACTCTTTATAGTAGTTATTCCCCATCCAATGATCATCGTGCATATGAGTATTTACAACAAACTTTATTGGTAAATTTGCAATTTTTTTCATTGCATCATGAGCTTGTTTTGCATATTGATACGAAGCACCAGAATCAATTACTACAAAATGATTTTTTGTTTTAACCCAAAAAGTATTTGCAATATTTCCACCATTTTGTGCTGTTACTACTTCATTTACACCATTGAACATAAATACATTTGTTGCAATCTTTGTTGCTTTTAGATTATAATCCATTGCAAAACTAGAAATTGCTAGTATTGCTATAAGTGTTAGTTTTTTTATCATTTTATTTCCTAATATTTTTCAGCATCTGCTGGAAAGTTTAAATTCTCTACATCTTTAACGTATGTATCAACAGCATCTTTTACTATTGAGGCACCATTTATATATTGTCTTACAAATTTTGGTTTAAATTCTTCAAAAAGTCCTAGCATATCAGACCATACTAAAACTTGGCCATCTACATTTACTCCAGCTCCTATTCCAATAACTGGAACATTAACAGCTTTTGTAATTTGAGTAGCTGCTTCTTCTTTTACACCTTCTAAAACTATACAAAATGCACCTGCAGCTTCTATATCTTTTGCATCTTGAATAAGTTGTGCAGTATTTGCATCGTCTTTACCTTTAACTTTATATCCACCTTCACTTCTAAAGTTCTGTGGCATAAGTCCAATATGTCCAACTACGGCAATTGAGTTTTCGGTAAGATGTTTAACAATATGAGCTTTAGATGAACCACCTTCTATTTTTATTGCATTTGCTGGTGTTTCTTGAAATACTCTTACACAGTTTTTCATAGCATCATCTTTATTTGTATATGTACCAAAAGGCATATCACAGATAACAAATGTATTTTTTGCACCATTACAAACTGCATTTGTATGGTAAATCATCTGCTCAAGTGTTGCACTTAAAGTATCATCTTTACCTGCAAAACTCATGTTTAAACTATCTCCAACTAAAATAAAATCAACTTTTTCATCAAATAATTTTGCAAATAATGCGTCATATGCTGTTATCATTGTTAGTTTTCTATTATTTTTTGCTTTTAATATTGAGCCAATAGATTGTTTCATAATATAACCTTGTGTAAATTTATGCTAGGATTGTATCAAAATATATTAAAAAGAATTATAAATGAAAAAACTAGTTGGATTTATTACATCGTCGTTACCGGAAAATAATTTTACTGTTGATTTAGCACTTAGTATGAAAGAAGCTGGAGTTGATACTTTAGAGTTAGGAATACCTTTTTCAGATCCAGTTGCTGATGGTCCAGTAATTGAAAAAGCAAGCTTAAGAGCTTTGCAAAATGGCTTTAAGCTTGATGATTTATTTGAAGTAAGTGCAAAAATAGCACCTCATATGGATACTTTATGGATGGGTTATATGAATCCATTTTATAAATATGGAGTTGAAAACTTTCTAAAAATAGGAAAAGAGTGTGGAATAAAAGGTTCTATTATTCCAGATCTTCCTTATGAAGAAGCTATAAGATATAAAGAGATATTTAAACAATATGATCAAACTATTATAGACTTTATTGCTCCTACTACTCCAACATCTAGAATAGAGATGCTTACAAAAAATTCAGCAGAGTTTATATATCTTGTAGCATATGCCGGAATTACAGGTAGTGGACAAAAAGAAGATTTAACTTCTTTAATACAAGAGATTAAAAAAGTAACTACTACTCCTTTATATGTAGGATTTGGAGTTGATAAAAATACTGCTTATGAAAAAAGTAGGGGAGTTGATGGTGTAATTGTTGGAAGTACATTTGTAAAACACTTGATAGATGATAGTCTAAGTTATGATGAAAAAATAAAAAATATAACATCAGAAGCCCGAGAAATCAAAGATAAAATCAATAGCTAAACTTTTAAGAAAGTATTAGCTATAATTTCACTTCTTAAAATGACCCTATCGTCTAGTGGCTAAGGACGTTCGGATTTCCTCCGAAACACTAAGGTTCAAATCCTTATGGGGTCGCCATAGATTTAAAGTAAAATCTATTTTTTATTTTCCTCTTTTTCTTTCTTTTTAAAGCCAGAACCTTTTTTTGTTTTTGCTTCTAGGTTTAATTCATTAATCATATCTCTATAATCAATACCACTTTTATGTAATTTTGATATACAAGTAACTATAACAGCTATTGTATTTGGCACTTGACCTTTCTTTTTATATGATTGGATATTTTTTTCACTTACTTTAATAAGTTTACTAAATTTAGGTAAACTAATCTCAGCATCTAATAGTGTTTTTTTAAAATCGATAAATGTCATATTTTTCCTTACTAATTAGTTACATTATATCTAATTTTACTTTATGATTTATCATAATTATTTGAAAATAAATATAATAATTTTTTAAGGATAATTTGATTATAATTCCGCATCTTTTTAAGATGTGCTTCAGTAGCTCAGCTGGTAGAGCAGCTGATTTGTAATCAGCAGGTCGTAGGTTCAAGTCCTATCTGAAGCTCCATATTCAAAAAACAATCAAAAAACATACCAATAATATAAAATTAAGAAAAGTTTCAGTATAATCCATAACTTTTTTCAGAAAAAATATACATTTCCTTCTGAGATTAGGTAGTATCTATATTTGATTTATATCAAATTGTGAGAAGCTTGAGCGATGCTTTAATCGTTACAAACCAAATTATAAGGGAAAAACATGCCTACAATTAATCAATTGATTAGAAAAGAGCGAAAAAGACAGATTACTAAATCTAAGTCTCCAGCACTTGAAAAATGTCCACAAAGAAGAGGAGTATGTACAAGAGTATATACAACTACACCAAAGAAACCTAACTCGGCTTTAAGAAAAGTTGCAAAAGTTAGATTAACAACTGGATTTGAAGTAATTTCATATATCGGTGGAGAAGGGCATAACCTTCAAGAGCATTCAATTGTTCTAGTAAGAGGGGGTAGAATTAAAGATTTACCTGGTGTTAAATATCATATTGTTCGTGGTGCTTTAGATACTGCTGGTGTTACAGGAAGAACTGTTGCTAGATCTAAGTATGGTACTAAGAGACCAAAGAAATAAGTAAAAGGATTACATAATGAGAAGAAAACAAGCTCCAGTTAGAGAAGTAATGGCTGATCCTATTTACGGAAGTAAAGTGATCACTAAGTTTATAAATATGATTATGTTAGATGGTAAAAAATCTATAGCACAAAAAATCATGTATGGTGCATTAGCAAACCTTGACGCAAGAGGTGAAGATAAAGGTATCGAACTTTTTGAAAAAGCAATTGAAAATGTTAAACCACTTTTAGAAGTAAAATCTAGAAGAGTTGGTGGAGCTACTTATCAAGTTCCTGTTGAAGTTAGACCTGTAAGAAGACAAACTTTAGCTTTAAGATGGATTGTTGATATGGCTAGAAAAAGAAATGAGAGAACTATGGTTGACAGACTTGCAAATGAATTATTTGAAGCTGCAGCTGAAAGAGGAAACTCATTCAAGAAAAAAGAAGATATGCATAAAATGGCAGAAGCTAATAAAGCATTTGCTCACTTTAGATGGTAAAAACCGTATAGAAAAAGTAAATAGTTTTACTTTTTTAGGTTTTTACGAGTTTTTGATATTTTAGCTTGCTAAAATCACAAACTCCGTTCCTTTCATCCGAAGGATGACCAAAAAAGAACGAAAATTATTTCTATTCAAAATGAAATAATCTAAAATGAATATACTTTAATTAAAAAGGAGAGAAGATTAAATTCTTCTCTCCTTTTTTTATACCCAAAAAAAACCATTATTAATAATTAAGTCAATATTGGATATAATTGCGAAAATTTTATTAATAAATTAAAAGGAAACTACACAATGGCAAGAAAAACACCACTTGGAAGATTAAGAAATATTGGAATCGCAGCACATATTGATGCTGGTAAAACTACAACAACTGAAAGAATTTTATTCTATACAGGTGTTGAGCATAAAATTGGTGAAGTACATGATGGTGCTGCAACAATGGACTGGATGGAGCAAGAGCAAGAAAGAGGTATTACTATTACTTCTGCTGCTACTACATGTAACTGGACTCACCCAAAAACAAATGAAGAATTAATGATTAATATTATTGATACTCCGGGTCACGTTGACTTTACTATTGAAGTTGAAAGATCTATGAGAGTACTTGACGGTGCTGTTGCAGTATTCTGTTCAGTTGGTGGGGTTCAACCACAATCTGAAACTGTTTGGAGACAAGCAAACAAATATAGAGTTCCAAGAATGATTTTTGTTAATAAAATGGATAGAACTGGAGCTGATTTCTTTATGGTTGAAGAGCAAGTTAATACAAGACTTAAATCAAATGCTATACCTATACAAATACCTATTGGTGCTGAAGAAAACTTCCAAGGTGTTGTTGATTTAGTACAAATGAAAGCTATTGTTTGGGATTTAGATGCAGAAATGGGTTCTAACTACCATGTAGAAGATATTCCAGCTGATTTATTAGAAACTGCACAAAAATATAGAGAACAAATGGTTGAAGCTGCTGCTGAAACTGATGATGTATTAATGGATAAATACCTTGAAGGTGAAGAATTAACTGAAGATGAAATTGTTATGGGTCTTAAAAAAGGTTGTTTGGCAATGACTATTACTCCAATGACTTGTGGAACTGCATTTAAAAATAAAGGTGTACAAACTTTACTTGATGCTGTTGCTATGTATTTACCATCTCCACTAGAAGTTGAAGATATTAAAGGTGAAACACAAGAAGGTGAAGATGTTATTGTTCCATCAACTGATGATGGTGAAGTAGCTGCACTTGCATTTAAAATTATGACTGATCCATTTGTTGGACAACTTACATTTACAAGAGTTTATAGAGGAATCTTAAAATCTGGTACATATGTTATGAACTCAACTAAAATGAAAAAAGAAAGAATCGGAAGATTACTTAAAATGCACGCAATTAAAAGAGAAGAAGTTTCTGAACTTTATGCTGGTGAAATTGGTGCTGTTGTTGGTCTTAAATCAACAATTACTGGTGATACTTTAGCTTCTGATAAAGATCCAGTTGTTTTAGAAAGAATGGACTTCCCAGAACCAGTTATTTCTGTTGCTGTTGAACCAAAAACTAAAGCTGACCAAGAAAAAATGGGAATTGCTCTAGGTAAACTAGCTCAAGAAGATCCATCATTTAGAGTTGAAACAGATGAAGAATCTGGTCAAACTATTATTTCAGGAATGGGTGAATTACACCTTGAAATTCTTGTAGATAGAATGAAAAGAGAATTTGCTGTTGAAGCTGAAGTTGGTGCTCCACAAGTTGCTTATAGAGAAACTATTAAAAATGGTGTTAAACAAGAGTACAAATACGCTAAACAATCTGGTGGTAAAGGTCAATATGGTCACGTTTACTTAAGAATTGATCCAATGGATGCTGAAGAAACAAATGAAGAAGGATTTACATTTGTTAATGAAGTTAAAGGTGGTTCTATTCCAAAAGAATATATCCCTGCTGTTGAAAAAGGTTGTAAAGAAACAATGCTTGGCGGAGTTTTAGCTGGATATCCTTTAGTTGATATTAAAGTTACTGTATATGATGGTTCTTACCATGATGTAGATTCATCTGAAATGGCATTTAAACTTGCTGCTTCTATGGGATTCAAAGCTGGTTGTAGACAAGCTGCTGCTGAAGCATGTATTCTTGAGCCTATGATGAGAGTTGAAATTGAAACACCTGAAGATTACATGGGTGATGTAATTGGAGATTGTAACAAAAGAAGAGGATTAATTCAATCTATGGATGATAGAGCTGGTGTTAAACTTGTTGTTGCACTTGTACCTCTTGCTGAAATGTTCGGTTACTCTACAGACTTAAGATCTATGTCTCAAGGTAGAGCAACTTATTCAATGATTTTTGATCAATATATGGAAGTTCCTAAAAATGTTGCTGATGAAATTATGAAAAAGAGAAACGGATAAAAGTTAGCGCTTTTATTTGTCTTTAATAGGTTTGTAGTAAAATACAAACCTATTATAATTTATAAAGTAAAAAATATTTTATTTTATAAATTGTAATAAAAAGGAAAACAAATGAAAAAATTATTCTTAATAATCGGAGCTCCAGGTTCTGGAAAAACTACAGATGCAGAGTTAATTGCAGAAAGACATGAAAACATAACTCACTATTCTACAGGTGATATGTTTAGAGCTGAAGTTGCTTCAGGAAGTGAATTAGGAAAAGAGATTGATACTTATGTAAGTGCTGGAAATCTTGTACCAATTGCTATTGTTATTGAAACAATTGTAACTGCTATTAAAAATGCACCAACAGATGTAATTATAATTGATGGATACCCAAGAAGTACTGAGCAAATGACTGAGCTAGATTCTTATTTAAAAACTGAAGATGAAGTTGAACTTACAAGTGTTATTGAAGTAGTTGTAAGTGAAGAAACTGCATGTGATAGAGTTCTAGGGCGTGCAAGAGGAGCTGATGATAATGTTGAAGTATTTAACAATAGAATGAAAGTTTATACAGATCCATTATCAGATATTCAAGCTTTCTATGAAAACTTAAATATCTTAGAAAAAATTGATGGTGAGCCAGCTTTAGAAGTTATTGTTAATGTTATGGATAAGTTTATACAAAGCAAAATATAGTGAATTTTTACTCTGTAATAATAGGAACAGAACTTTTAAATGGGCGTCGTAAAGATGCCCATTTTGCATTCTTAAATGAACAACTTTTAAAAAGAGGTTGGACACATAAAGGTAGTTTTGTTATAAAAGATGAGCCGGAATTTATAGAAAATACTTTTAAACTTATTAAAAGTGATCCTAAAAGTGTAATGTTCTCTTTTGGTGGAATTGGTGCAACACCTGATGATCATACAAGAGTATGTGCAGCAAATGTATTTACTTCAGGCAATATGGAAACTAATGAAGGTGCAAAAGAAGCAATACTTGATAAGTTTAAAGAAGAAGCATATCCACACAGAATAAATATGGCAACTCTTCCTTTAAATGCAAGTTTACTCAAAAATGTAGTTACAAATGTTCCTGGGTTTTATTTAGAAAATAGATTCTTTTTTGTACCAGGTTTTCCTTCAATGGCGCAAAGTATGATTATTGAAGCTTTAGATAAACACTATATGAAAAATGAAGTAGAAGAGTTTAGACTTACTTTAAGTGCGTATGTAAGTGAAAATGAATTAGTAAATACTATGAAAAATAGTTCAAATAAAGTAGATATGTCTTCTTTACCTATTATTGATGGTGATAAAAGATATACTGTTATATCTATTGGTTCACCTTCTAAAGAAGATACTAAAATAGAGTTTGATAAGTTTGTAAAATATTGTGAAGATAATAATATTAAATATGTACTAAAAGATATAAGAGAAACAGTATAGATATGAACTTTACATTTGTAACACTATTTCCAAATTTAATAGATTTTTATTTTAAAGATTCTATACTTAAAAAAGCAGTTGAAAATAAATTTATCTCATATACTTTTTATAATCCAAGAGATTTCACAAAAAATAAACATAAAAAAGTAGATGATACTTTATGTGGTGGAGGAGCTGGTCAACTTATGTTTCCTCAGCCTCTTTATGATTGTTTAGATGAGATTAAAAGTAAAGATAAAGATGCTTATATCATATTTCCTTTAGCTGCTGCTAAACCATTTAATCAAACTGATGCAATAAGACTTTCCAAAAAGAAAAATATTGTTTTTGTAAGTGGTAGGTATGAAGGAATTGATGAAAGAGTTATTGAAAAGTATGCATCTGAAGTATTTTGTGTAGGTGAATATATTTTAACAGGTGGAGAGTTACCTTCACTTATTATGGCTGATGCAATTTCAAGAAATGTCCAAGGCGTTTTAGGAAATCATGACTCACTTAGTGATGAAAGTTATAACGATTTACATAATTCAAAAGAAAAATTAGAAGCTCCATCTTTTAGTAAACCAACAATTTATGACGGAAAATCTGTGCCTTCAGAATTATTAAAGGGAAATCACGCTAAAATTCGCCACTTAAAAAACAAATTATCTGTATGCAAAACTAAGTATTACAGACCATAAATGGGGCACTGCTGAAGAGTAATCCCCGAAATTTAAAGGAAAAATAATGAAAAACAAGTACATAGCAGCATTTGAAGCAGCACAAGTAGCAGAAAAAAACATCCCAATGTTTAGAGCTGGAGATACATTAAGACTTGGTGTTGAGATTAAAGAGGGAACAAAAACTAGAGTTCAAAATTTTGAAGGTATAGTTATTGCTCTTAAAGGTGAAGGTGTATCTAATACATTTACAATCAGAAAAATCGGTGCAAACGGTGTAGGTGTTGAGAGAATTTTCCCATTATACTCTGATAGTTTAAAAACTATTGAAGTATTAAGAAAAGGTAGAGTAAGAAGAGCTAAGTTACATTACCTAAGAGCGTTAAAAGGTAAAGCAGCTAAAATTAAAGAATTAAGAAAATAATTTTTTAAAAGCTTGCTTTCTTGCAATCTCAGAAAAAAGGTAGATTTGATATGGTCACTTGCTAAATGTAAGCTCCATATTTCAAATCTACCTTTTTTTATGACCTTACAGTGCAATCAATCCTTTTAAAATCTTATTTTGGAACTAGGATTCGATGAAAAATATAATAAACTCTCCAATAACAAAAATTACATTTCGCAATACTTCTTTTTTTATAAAACGTGATGATTTACTTGATGATGATTTCAATGGTAATAAAGCTCGTAAATTTTACTATTATTTACAAAATGAATTTCCTAATATAACTACACTTATTTCCCATGGTTCAAATCAGTCAAATGCAATGTATAGTTTATCTGTTTTAGCTAAATTAAAAAAATGGGATTTTAGCTATTATGTTGATCATATTCCTAGCTTTTTAAAACAAACTCCAAATGGTAATTATAAATATGCTTTACAAAATGGTATGAATATAATAGAAGATGAGAGTTTTAATAAATCTGATTTAATTATAAAAGAAGATCAATTATTTATAGATGAGGGTGGAGCAGTACAAGAAGCTAAATTTGGTATAAAAATATTAGCCAATGAAATAAATACGTATATAAAAAAAAATAATTTAAAAGATATAAAAGTATTTCTTCCTAGTGGCACTGGAACGACATCTTTATTTTTAGCTGAGTATTTAGATGTAGAAGTTCTAACTTGTGCTTGTGTTGGAAGTGATGAGTATTTAGAACTACAATTTTTGCAACTTCAAAAAAACAAAGATCTACATCCTAGAATATTGAAAAAAGAAAAAAAGTTTCACTTTGGAAAATTATATAAAAGTTCGTGGGATATTTGGAGTGAACTAAAAGAAAAAACAAATATTGAGTTTGATTTACTTTATGATCCAATAGCTTGGCAAACTCTTTTTTTCAATCAGGATAATATAGATATAAATAATATTTTGTATATTCACCAAGGTGGATTAAAAGGAAATATTACAATGAAACAGAGATATGAAAGAAAATATAAGTAAAATTACTTATTTTTTTCTACTTCTGGACCAAGTAATATTCCAATCCATTTTAGATTATGATTGCTTTCAACTGCAATTTTAACAGTAATTGTTAAAGGTACAGAAAGTAGCATACCAACTGGTCCAAATACCCATCCCCAAAATAACAAAGATAAAAAGACTACTAAAGTAGATAGTCCTAATCCTTTACCCATAAATTTTGGTTCTATTATATTTCCCGCAATTAAATTTATAAATAAAAATCCAACTGCTACACTTATTGCTTCAGGTGTACCTAGTTGAATAAATGCTAATAAAGTAGGTGGAACTGCTGCAATAATTGAACCTATATTTGGTATATAATTTAATAAAAAAGCAAGTATTCCCCATAAAAAAGGATAGCTTACCCCAATATACATGAGCATTATACTTACAACAACTCCAGTTACTAAACTAATTATTGTTTTTATTGCCATATATTGTTTTATTTTAGATATAAACTTATCAAAATGTAATAGTGAGTTATTTTGTTTATTTAATATTAATTTCAGTTTTTCAGGAAAAGATGCAGCTTCAAGTAAAATAAAGATTATAGTTAATAAAATCATAAAACTATTTGTAAGAGCACTACCCAATCCATTTAATGTACTAGCTACTAATTTCATAGCAGCAGCAGGATTAAATATTTTTGATATATCAGAATCAGAAACTTTTATACCTAAATTTTCAAAAAATAATCTTATAAATTGTGCTTTATCATGTAATTTTTCTTCATATAAAGGTAAATCTTTTGTAAAACTATCAATAGAAGAACCAACTAATAATGCGATTGCAAAACCAGATATTAAAATAGTTGAAATAACAATTATCAATGCAAAACCAGTAGGTATATTTTTTGAAGTAAGCCAAAATAATGCAGGAGTACTAATAATAGCTATAAAAAATGAAAGTAAAAACGGTATTAATATATCACTAGATAGTTTCATTGCTGCAACTACTGCAATAAATGTAAGTACAAATAAAGAGATTTTAATAGATTTTAAGTTATTGTTATTAGTCATATTTTTCCTTCAATATATTTTGATAATCTTCTTTTGTATTGAGATTAATAAATTCATTATTATTTAAATTATCAACAATGTTGCTATTAACTTTTTTAATCAAATATCCAACTTTATGAGTATCATTTTTTATCATATCATCTATTTGTTTATTTAATTTAGCAGAAAATATTCCCGTAAGATTATGTGTTTTACCATCTTTAGTTTTTGCAATAGTTAAATCATATATTTTAGAATTTAAGATGATTTTTTTAATTGTATTTTCACTTATATTTGGAGTATCAACACTTATTATAAATACTTTATCAAATTGATTTAATATATTTTGTAATGCAATCATTGGGGAGTATATGTTGTTTTTTTCAAGTATCAATGAACATTCAAAATTAAACTTATTTGTTTTTGATGAGATATAAACATTTGTAAATATTTTTGATAATCTATCATATTGATATTTTATAAGAGTTGTATTTCTAAATGGAAGAAAACATTTATCTTCTTCCATTCTGCTTGATTTCCCACCTGCAAGAATTACACATGGAATATTTATCATTTTAGTTTTTTTTTATAAGCTTGCAGGATCAGTAATATATCCTGAAATAGCAGAAGCAGCAGCAACTGCAGAATTTGAAAGATAGATTTTTGAACTTCTACTTCCCATTCTTCCTACAAAGTTTCTATTAGTTGTAGATATACAAACTTCTTCATCTCCTAAAATTCCCATATATCCACCTAAACATGCTCCACAAGTAGGATTTGATACAACAGCACCAGCATCAACTAATATATCAATATATCCAAGTTTATTTGCTTCTCTTAAAATCATTTGCGTTCCTGGTGTTACAATCATCCTTGTATGAGATGCAATTCTTTTTCCTTTTAAAATCTCAGATGCAATTTTTAAATCACTTAATCTACCATTTGTACAAGATCCAATAAATACTTGATCTACTTTAATATTGTCATTAACAGCAGTTGTTATACTATGTCCATTATCTGGTAAGAATGGGTATGCAATAACAGGTTCTAATGCTGCAACGTCGATTTCTATTACTTTTGTATATACAGCATCTTCATCACTAAAGTGTTCTTTTGGTGTATCTCTTAAATTTTTACTAGCTAAGAATTCTCTTGTAATATCATCAACTGCAACAATTCCACTTTTTGCACCAGCTTCAATAGCCATGTTACATAAAGAGAATCTATCATCCATAGATAAATACTGAATTGTATCACCTGTAAATTCTAAAGCTTGGTAAAGAGCACCATCAACTCCAAGAATTCTAATAATTTCTAAGATTAAATCTTTTCCTGTTACAAATTCACTTGGTTTTCCTGTAAATACAACTTTAATAGAAGAGGGTACTTTAAACCAGTTTCCACCAGTAATCATAGCAAATGCTAAATCTGTACTTCCCATACCTGTAGAAAATGCTCCTAAAGCTCCATGTGTACAAGTATGGCTATCTGCACCAATTATTACATCACCTGGTAATACTAAACCTTTTTCAGGAAGTAAAGCATGTTCAATACCCATATCTTTTTCATCAAAATAATTTTTTAAATTATGTTTTGCTGCAAAATCTCTTGAGATTCTTGCTTGATTAGCAGATGCTATATCTTTTGCTGGAATAAAGTGATCAAGTACCAGTGCAAAACCATCTGGATTTGCTAAAGTTTTAGCACCACTTTCTTCAAATGCTTTGATTGATATTGGAGTTGTAATATCATTTCCAATTACCATATCAATTGGACTTCTTACAATCTCACCTGCGTATACCTTTGAACCTACATGTTCACTAAATATTTTTTCTGTTATTGTTTGACTCATTTTTCATCTTTTCTTTTATATTTTTCGTATTATATCTAATATCCCATTAAAATTTAAATCTTATAAAATATTTAAATTTTTTTGTTACTTTTAAATTAGAAAAGAGTATACTTATTAATATATAAGGTGAAAAATATGTTTGAAAATGATAAACTTATTGCAATTGAAGACTTTAAAATATTTGAAGTAGATGATTTAAATACTTTATTGCATAAAATATTGAATTATTCAAAAAAAATTACAAATGCAGAAGCTGGAACTATTTATCTTAAAGATGAAAATAACAATTTAAGATTTAGTATCTTCCAAAATGATGCATTCTCATATGAAAAAATATATGATTTTCAATTACCATTAAAAAATATGAAGTTAGAGATAAAAGAAGACAGTCCAGCTTTAGCAGTTGCTTGTTTTAATAAATCTAAACTAATATGTGTTGATGATATTTATGAAGATTCTATATATGATTTCACTAAATCGAAAGAATTTGATATTATAAATTCATATAAAACAAAATCTATTTTATGCGTTCCTTTAATTAATCATAATAGTAATAAAACAATAGGTGTTTTACAACTTATAAATAAAAATATTAATGGAAAAAAAGTGATATTTACGAAAGAAGATAAAGAATTTATCTCATTATCTTCATACTTTATAACATTAAGTATTATTAGTACTCAAGATAGTATAGAACAATTAAAATTACATAATTTAGAATTAGAAGGTAAAGTAAAACAAAGAACAAAAGAGTTAGAAGATACTCAAAAAGAATTAATTATACAAGTAAATCATGATTCATTAACAAAACTTTATAATAGAAGATATTTTAATGAAATTATAAAAAATCTTATGAAAATATCACAAAGAGATAAAAAACCATTAGTAATTGCAATGTTAGATATAGATGATTTTAAAAAAGTAAATGATACTTATGGTCATGGAATTGGTGATATTGCTATTAAAAGAATTGCTGAAGTTTTTAATAAAACAATAAGAACATCAGATATTTCTATACGATTTGGTGGTGAAGAATTTATTATAATATTTCCAGATACAAATATAACTAATTGTCAAAAAATTTGTGAAAAGTTAAGAGTTAAAATAGAAGAAAGTATTATTAAAGTTAATGATAAGAAAGAATTTTCACTTACAGTAAGTATAGGATTATCTCAAATTGAAATTGATGATTTAAATGAAGATCAAGCTTTGTATAAAGTTGATAAAGCTTTATACAAATCTAAAAAACAAGGTAAAAACCAAGTTAATATATTAACTTAGTTTTTTTCTTTCTTTTGAGGAACAACTAGCATATTTACATATCTTCCTTCAAATTTAGGTTCATTTTCTTTATGACCTATATCTTCAACCATTGGCCATACTTTGTTAAGTACTTCAGCTCCAGCAGCAGGATTTGACATCTCTCTACCTCTTAAAAATACTCTAAATTTTACATGGTTTCCAGCTTCTAAAAATTCTCTTGCATGTTTAACTTTATAAGATACATCATTAGCAGCAATTTTAACAGATAATTTAATCTCTTTAGTTACTATTACTTTTTGATTTTTTCTAGCTTCTTTTTTCTTTTTTTCTTGTTGATATTTAAATTTACCGTAGTTCATAATTTTTACAACTGGTGGTTTTGCATTTGGTGCAATACACACTAGGTCAAGACCAGCTTCGTCAGCTAAAGCCATAGCTTCTCTTGAACTCATTAGACCTAAAGATGAACCATCTTCAGCATTACATCTTACTTCACCAAAACGAATGTCTTCATTCATTAATACGTTATCTTCTTTTTTATTTGTTTTGAAACTCAAATTTTATCCTCTTGTTTTTTATTTTGTAGCATTGTGAAAAATTCAGCTTTGCTCATTTCACTTCTTTGTCTATTTCTTCTATCTCTTAGTGCAATTGAACTATTTGCAACTTCTTCATCTCCAAGTACAATTATCATTGGTACTCTTTGTTTTTCAGCTGTTCTAATTCTTTTATTTAAACTTTCATTTTTAGAGAAGATATTAGAATCTATTTCCATCTCTAAAAGCTCTTTTTGAATTTGTTTTGCATACTCTACATGTGAATCTGCAATTGGCACTATACTTACTTGTATAGGTGCAATTGAAAATGGAAATTCTCCAGCACAATGTTCAGTTAAAATCCCAATAAATCGCTCAAAGCTACCTAAAATAGCTCTATGAATCATAACAGGTTTTTCTCTTGTATCATCTTGTGTAGTATAGTTAATATCAAATCTTTCAGGTAGATTCATATCTACTTGAATAGTTCCACATTGCCATTTTCTACCAATTGCATCTAGAATTTTAATATCGATTTTAGGACCATAAAATGCTCCTCCACCTTCATCAATTCCATATGAGTAACTATTTTCATCTAAAGCATCCATGATACCTTTTGTTGTAGTTTCCCAGAATTCATCATCACCAATTGCTTTTTCAGGTTTAGTTGAAACTTCCATCTCATATTTGAAGTCAAAAAATGTCATTAATGATTCAACGAATTCAATCACTTCTATAATTACATCTTTTACTTGAGTTGGCATACAGAATATATGTGCATCATCTTGAGTAAATTCTCTTACTCTAAATAGTCCATGCATTGCTCCACTTAACTCGTGTCTATGTACAACACCATATTCAAAGAATTTCATTGGTAAGTCTTTATAAGATACTAAATCATCTTTAAATATTTCAATGTGACCTACACAGTTCATTGGTTTTAAACCATATTCTTTATCATCAATAGTTGTAAAGTACATATTTTCTTTATAGTTAGCATAATGTCCTGATTTTACCCAAGCTTCAGCTTTAAGAATTTCAGGAGCACGAACTGGTTCGTATCCTCTTATTCTATGAGCTTTGTATAAAAGTTGTTCTAATTTACCTCTAAGTCTTGCACCATTTGGTAACCATAATGGTAACCCTGCACCAACATCATCAGAAAATGTGAATAGTTTTAGTTCTGTTCCTAGTTTTCTATGATCTCTTTTAGCAGCTTCAGCCATCATTGTTACATAATCTTTTAAGTCTTGCTTTTCAAAAAATGAAATACCATAAATTCTAGTAATCATCTCATTTTTTTCATCACCACCAAGATAAGCACCTGCAACTCTGATAAGTTTAAAGTTTCTTATGTTTCTTGTATTATCAAGATGTGGACCTTTACATAAATCTTCAAAATCACCTTGAGTATATGTTGTAATAATTTCATCAGTAATATTTTTCAGAACCATTTGTTTTAATGGGTCATTTTCAAACTTTTTAGAAAATTCTTCTCTTGATATTTCAGCTCTTACTATTGGAAGTTTTCTTCCAGCAATCTCTTTCATCTTTTTTTCAATTGTTTTTAAATCATCTTCATTTAATGATTTATCAACTTTGAAATCATAATAAAAACCTTCACTTACAACTGGACCAACAAAAAATTGAGCTTCACTATGAAGTTCTTTAATTGCTTGTGCCATCATATGTGCAGTAGAGTGTCTTAATATCGATAAAGCATCATCACTAGAATCTGCTAATATCTCTTCGCCTTGTATATTTAAAGCTTTTGCAGTTTGGATATCATAAACTTGATCATCCTTTTTAATTCCTATGCAATCCAATTAAATCCTTTTATTTAATATATTTTAAATATTTTAACATAAAAAACCTAAGTTTAGTGAATTTTATGAATTTATTCTTATGTTTGATTTACCATTATGCTGTGCTAATGCTAATGCTTCGTCTGCTAAATCAATCATTTCTTCAAAATCATCTGCAAAATCTATATTTGCTCCAACACTTACTGTATACTTTAAAGTAAATTCTTCTTTTGTAAATTCATTATCTTCTATAATTTGTATTATCTCTTGAAAAGTTTGGTGTATCTCTGCATAAGGTCTATTTTTGAGTAATACTCCAAATTGATCAACACTTAATCTTGCAACAATTGAATCTTTATTTATATTTTCTAATAAAATTCTAGATAACTCTTTTACTGCTTCATCACCAGCCTCATGACCATATGATTCATTTAAATTTTGAAAATCATCAATTTCAAGTAATATTACAGATAATAGATCTCTATTTCTTTTAGAAGATTCATATATCTCTTCTCCAGCATTTAGAAAGTATGTTTTATTAAATGCTCCAGTAAGATAATCTTTTTTTGCTTTATCTTGAGTTGCATGGAATAATTCCAATACTTCTAAATTTCCATTTACCCTTGCAAAAAATTCTTCATTTGAGAAGTCTTTGTATAAAAAGTCATTTGCTCCATATTTTAAAAAGCTTGATACTACCTCTTTTTCACTCATTCCTGAAAGTGCAATTAGAGCTATTTCATCTTTTTTAAATTTTTTTCGTAAAGCCATAGTAAATTCTAATCCATCCATTTCTGGCATCATATAATCTACAAGAATCAGTTTAATATTTGGACGTTGAACTACAGTTTCTAAGGCTTCTTTAGCAGAATAATTCACAATTGTTTTTAAATTGTATTTTATACATAAAGCTTGCATTTTAGCAGCAAATGTTTTCGAATCATCAACAACTAATACTTCAACATCAGAATTTAAAATAAATCTTTTTACAACACCAACAGAATAATCAATAGCATAAGAACCATTTTTAATAATATAATCTATTAAGTTTGCATTTTTAAATACATCATTGTCTTTTGGAAGTTTTGTTCCTGTTAACAAAAGTGACGGTATTTTAAATTTATTTACAAAAGTAACTACTTCACCATTTTGAGCATCAGGTAAACCATAATCTAAAAGTGCAAGTGAAAATTTACCTTTATATTGAAGTAATACATCTGCACACTCTTTCATAGATGCAGCAGTAACTACATTTAATCCTAATTGTTGTTCAATTGTGTGTTTTAAACCCATCGAAATTGTTTTGCTATCATCTACTACTAATATATTATGTTTTACTTGCATTTGTTACCTTTTATTTAAGCCATTGATTAATAGCTTCTATTTGCTCTAAAGTTTGATTTGTTGAAGTTCCACCAAATGATGTTCTTGCGTTCATTGAATTTCTTAAATTTAAATATGAGATTATCTCTTCATCTATATCTTTTACTTCTTCATTTGCAGTTCTTAACTCATCAATTGTTAATTCACTCATATCTTTGTTTAGTTTATCTGCTAATTTTACTACATCTTTTGTTATATAATAAGCAGTTCTAAAAGGCATATTTGCTTTTTGAACTAAATAATCAGCTAAATCAGTTGCTGATAAGTGACCAATTTTACACGCTTTTTCCATAGTTTCAATATTTATAATTAAAGTATTCATAACAGCATCTAAAATATCAATAGATATTTCCATAGTTTTAACACTATCAAATACACCCTCTTTATCTTCTTGAGTATCTTTATTGTATGCTAAAGGAAGACCTTTCATAACTGTTAGTAGTGAAATCAGATTTCCAAAACATCTTCCAGTTTTTCCTCTTAAAAGTTCAGGAACATCTGGATTTTTCTTTTGAGGCATAATTGAAGATGTTGTAGCATATTCGTCACTCATTTTAACAAATCCAAATTCATAAGATGACCATAAAATAAGTTCTTCACTTATTCTACTTATGTGCATCATAGATGTTGAAATATTAAATAATATCTCTAACGCAAAGTCTCTATTTGATGATGTATCTAAAGCACATGCAGTTGGTTCATCAAATCCAAGAAGTTCAGCTGTTTTAAATCTATCAATATTATGTGGAGTTCCAGCTAAGGCTGCACTTCCTAGAGGACATTTATTGTTTCTTTGATATGAAGATTCAAATCTTTCATAATCTCTTTTAAACATATTTGCATAAGCCAGCATATGAAAACCAAAGTTTATAGGTTGGGCATGTTGTAAGTGAGTCATACCTGGAATTAAAGTTTTTGTATGTTTTGAAGCAATGTTTACAAATGTTTGAACTAAAGTTTTTAGTTTTTCTTGAATAATTATACTTTTATCTTGAACATAAAGTGTAAAATCAGTTGCAACTTGGTCATTTCTACTTCGTGCAGTGTGAAGTCTTCCACCAGCAGATCCTATAATTTGAGTTAATCTATTTTCAACAGCCATATGAATATCTTCATATTCAATTTTCCATTCAAAAGTCCCTTTTTCAATCTCATCTTTTACTTGAAGTAGTCCATTTTCTATTTTTTCTTGATCTTCAATGCTTATAATATTTTGTAAACATAACATTTTACTATGAGCAATGCTTCCTTTTATATCTTGTGCATAAAGTTCTTTATCAAACATAACTGATGCATTAAATTGATCTAAAAGTTTTGCGTTTGTATTTTTTAATATTTGGTCTTCAGACATATATATGTATCCTAATTGTATAAATTTATTATTTTTATTATATCATATTACTTATTTAAATAAATTTTTTAGTTAATAAATAATATGTTATACTAGTGTAACTAAATTGTAATAAAAATATTGGGAACAAAATGATAAATGAAATAACAAGAAAAATTGATGCTTTACCACCATTACCTCAAACATTGGTAAATTTAAAAAAATTTAAAGAAAAAAGTGTACAAGAACCTATTGAATTGCTTAAAATATTAGAAAAAGATCCACTTATTTTAGCTACATTATTAAAAATATCAAATTCTGCAATGTTTGGTTTTAGAAATAAAGTAGAATCAGCACAAAATGCTATTGAATTAATGGGGATTAATTTTACTTTATCAATCGCATTTGGATCTGCTATTAAAAGTACTTTAAATACTAATTTAAGTGCATATAATTTAACATCAGATCAATTTATAGATTTAGCCTCTATGTCTACAAACTTATTAAATAAATGGCTTAGTAAAGAAGATGTTATCTTAAGAGATAAATTATTATTACCAGTATTTTTACAAGATATTGGTAAATTTATTTTATCTGATTTAGCAGAAGAAAAAAGTATATCTTTTGACTTTTATTCAAAAATAAAAAATGATTTTGAAAAAATAGATGATGTTGAATTAGAATATTTTAATATTACTACAACAAATGTATCAGCAAGTATGTTTGAACAATGGAAACTAGATAGTAACTTAATATCAATTATAGAAAATATTTCAAATTTAGAAAATTGTCCAAAAGAGTATTTAAAAGAAGCACAAGTATTAAGTATAATTAGAATTTTAACAAATTGTATAGATCCATTAAGTAAAAAATCAATTGAAATGGCACTTAGTAAAGCAAAAGAATATAAGTTTGATACTAAATATTTACAAGAAGCAATTAGTATTATGGAAGATAGATTACTTGATGACTAAAAAATATGCTTGTATTGATGTTGGTTTAAAAAGGATTGGTCTTGCAACCTCTTTGCATGCATCTGTTATTACACCACAAAGTGCAATCTTAAGAAAAAATAGAGATCAAGCAGCACGTGATATAGATAGTTTTTTGGATACTTGGGAAATAGATACTTTAATTGTAGGTTTGCCATCAGCATCAGAAGAGATGCAAAGAAGGATAAATCATTTTGTTAAGTTATTAAAGTTTAGTGGAGATATCTTTTTTGAAGAAGAAAATATGTCTTCTATTGAAGCAGAAGATTTAATGAAAGGTGATATTAAATATAAAAGAGATGGTAGAGTTGATAGCCTTGCAGCTCAAATTATATTGCAGAGATATTTAAGTAAATAACTCTACAATAAAGAATCTAAATTATTTAGATGCTAATATTTCTATTTTTTCAATAATATCAAGTTGTTTAATAGAATCTAAAACTTTAAAGCTTTCTCTATCTTGAACTTCAATATTTCCAAATACTGTATGACCACCATCTAAATGAGGACACGGTACAAAAGTGATGAAAAATTGACTTCCACCTGTATTTTTACCAGCATGAGCCATAGATAAAGTTCCTTTTTTATGAACTTGACCATCACAGTTTGTTTCACATTCAATAGCCCAATCTGGACCTCCTGTACCTGTACCATCTGGACAACCACCTTGAGCCATAAATCCTTCTATTACTCTATGAAAATTTAATCCATCGTAAAAACCATCTTTTACAAGTGATACAAAGTTTGCAACTGTATTTGGTGTATTTTGTGGAGTTAATTTAATCATAATTTCACCCTTACTTGTAGTAAACTTTGCATAAGCAAATTTTTCTAATTCTTCTTTTGTATAATCATATGTTTTAAGTTCTGTATTTCTTCCAAACATTTTTTATCCTTTTTATTTATTTTTTGCAATTATAGCTTGATTTGGTTCAAGATAGTTTAATTTAACTAAAATTTGAACTATCTCCTTAAAAACAGGGACAGCAGAATTTGAAGCATAATAATAATACCAATATTTCCCTCTTGAGATTGGATTATTAACAGTTACTCCAATTGTATATTTTTTATTATCATCATTTACAAATCCAAAAAATGAACTCATATATTTTCTTTTATATCTTCCACCTCTTGCAATATTTGCTGTTCCAGTCTTACCACCTATTTCTAAACCTTTAATAATAGCTTTTTTACCAGTTCCTTCCTTTACTGTTTTTATTAAAAGGTCTTTCATAATATTTGCAGTTCTTTTACTAATAACTTGTATTGGTTTATTTATTAAATCATTTTGTACAATTGATGGAGTAACTATTTTACCATCATTATTAAATACTGTATAAGCTTTTAAAATCTGCATAAATGAAGCAGTCATACCTTGACCATATGATACAGTTGCTTTAAAAACATTTAATTTGCCTTTATCTTCTCCGGCTCTAAGTTGTCCCAAACTTGGTAATCTTCCAACTTTTTCATATGGTAGATCAATACCTGTTTTTTTAGTAATTCCAAATTTATGATAACCATCAAGTAGTTCAAATCCTTTTAATCTTTGTGCAAGTTGTAATGTACCAATATTACTAGAATACATAACAATATCTTGAACGGTTAAATAATGTTTTTTAAACTGATGATCATCTCTAATTGGCCAACGACCAACTTTCATCTTACCTGCTTTATATTCTCCATGTTTATTTTTTTTACCTTTATTATATGCAAAAAATAACTCATCTAAAGATGCTCTATTTTTATCTAAAACTAATGATATTGAAATAGGTTTTACAACAGAACCAGGTTCAAAAACTTGTTCTATAGCATTTACATTTAAACTGCCATAATCCTTTTTTCTTATTCTTTTTGGATTAAATCTATTTGAAGAAGCTAAAGAAAGAACTTTTCCATTTGTACTATCCATAATTGATACAATGATCTCATCAGCACCTAATTTTGTTTTATAAGTATCTAGCATAAGTTCAATATTTTTTTGAAGTTTAAGTGGTATATTTAATTTTAAAGTATGACCATCTTTTCTTGTTTGAATTATAGAATCTTTATTGAAAATAATATAAGAAAGAATATCCCTTTCCCCTTTTAACACTCCATTAACACCTTCATTTAGTAAACTGTTATAACTTTTTTCAAGCCCTTTTATTCCATTTGTTTTAAGTTTACCTTTTTTATTGTTTTTCTCTTTAATATAACCAACTACAGGAGTTAAAGTATCTTTATATGGATATATTCTAGTTTCGCCAGTTTCAAATAAATTTAATCCAAATACAACTCTTGTGCCATTTAATTTTATAGCTTTAAAAACTTTTAATTTTTGAAGTTTATATGCAAGCAATTTTAAGTTTTTTGCATCTCTTGCTGAAATATTTCTTGAGAGAATTAAAAAACCAGGTCTTTTATATGATTTTTTGATTTTTGATTTTAAATATTCTTTATCGATATTACTATATATTGAAAATAATTCAATAAAAAGTTCTTGTTTATTTTTATCTAAAGATCGTGTATCTATACTTGCAGTGTATATTTTTTTAGATGTAGATATTTTAAAATTATCACTAGATAAGATATCACCTCTTACAGATAAATCTTTTTTAGTTGTATGTAAAGATGGAAGTTTTCTTTGTTTTTCAATAGTATTGGATATAGAATACACAAGGATAGCAAGTGCCATAAATATAAGAAATAGCGTTATAAAGATTTTTTTTACTCTACTTAAATTTTGCTGATCGAGTTGATTTTTTGACATATTATTCCTAAATTTTTATTAAAATATCAATCGAATACTAGCTAAATAATAATTAAAATATCTATTTATTTTAGTGGTATTTTAATACAAAAAGATGCACAAGAATATTCTATTTCGTTATAAGTGTATTTAATATTTTCAACTTCTAAACTACCTTTTATATGTTTATGAATCATCTCTTTTGACATATACAATCCAATACCCGTACCTTGAGCTTTATGTTTTGTTGTAAAATATGGATCAAAAATTTTATTTATAATATTTTTGGGAATTCCACCTGCATTATCTTTTATATTTATTATAGCAAATTCATTATCTTTAAATATATCTATAAAAATATATCTTTTTTGATTTTCTTTTGTTTGTAAAATATCTTTTGCATTATTTAAAATATTCATCACAACTTGCATAAGTTCATTGTCAAGAGTTTCTACTTCTATTTGTTCAATATTTTCAATAACATTTATGTCTAATGCCGCAAATTTAGAATTTACTAGGGCTAATGTTTTTTTATAATTTTTTTCTAAATTAATATGTTGTTTTGTTTTATTAGGCTTAAAAAAGTCTCTAAAATCATCAATTGTTTGTGATAAATATTGAGTAGTATCATTGATTTTATTTAATTTCTCAATTTCATCTTCTTGTTTTACTGCTACTCCTAACTCTTTATTTAAAACTAAACTTGATGATATTGTTGAAATAAGTGATAATGGTTGTCTCCATTGATGCGCAATATTTTCTAACATCTCTCCCATAGTAGCCATTTTTGATTTTTGAACTAACATATCATCTTTCTCTTTTAATTGTTTCTCAATCTCTTTTTGGCTTGTAATATCAATAAAAGAAGCTACGTAATTTTGAATTTGACCGTATTTATCTAAAACAACATTTATCGTTAAAAATTCTTTAAACAAATGTCCATCTTTATGTTTATTTGTAATTTCACCACTCCAAAAATTATATTTATTTAGTTGATTATACATATCAATATAAAATTTATTATCTTGTACATCTGATTTTAACATTGATGGTTTTAATCCAATAACATCAGTTGGTTCATACCCAGTAATTTTTGTAAATGCTTTATTTACTCTTAATATATTGTTATGTTTATCAGTAATAGTAATTCCATTTTGTGTTTCAAAAGATACTGCAGCAATGGCTAAAGCTTCTTGTGAAACTTTAATTCTTTCGAGCATAGTATTTACTTCTTCGTAGAGTTTACCGTATTCATTATTTTCATTTATAATAACTCTTCTATCAAAAGATTCAATTGCTTCAATTTTTTCTAAAAATTCTACAAGATTTAAAATTGGGTTTGTAAATTTTCGTGCAAAATAACTTGCTAAAATAAATGATAAAATAAACATAATAAGTAAAATACTAATCAGCATATTAATATTTTCTTTAATAATATCCATTATACTGGATATTTTAAAATTAAATTGTACATAACCTAAATGTGTATTTTGATAATTTGCATCTATATAAAGTGTTAGATTATTTGAATTAACTTTATATATTCTATTTTGTTTATTTGGTAAAGGTATTGTTTTAAATGTTTTGTTATTTTTACTGTATTGGAATATTGCCTGTTTATTAAGTTTATATAAAACCATTGTATTTAATTGTTTAAATGATTTTAGCTGGCTTGATATGTCAGCTGCTGCAGAAATATCATTTAAATAAATAAGCTTTGCAATATTTTGTCCTAAAACTTCACCAACTGTTTTTGCTAATTTTAAAGATTGTTTTTGTTGAATATTCATATACCAGTAAACAAAACTACCATAGCCTATAAGACTTGTAAGTAAAGCTACACTTAGTATAATAGTAATTAATCTATTTTTTATGGATCCTGTAAATTTCAAAACTTATTACTTTATTTTTTTGATGGATTAGTTATTGGTAAAGCTTGGTCATTACCCCACTCTTTCCAGGAACCATCATATATAGATGCCTTATATCCAAGTTTTGTTAAAACAATATAATTCAATGCAGCTTCAGCACCACCTTGACAATATAATATTATCTCTTTATCTTTTGGGATATCTTTATAGACTTTTTTTAATTCATCAAAATCTTTCATTTTATTTCCATTAGCTGTTACTTGATAATTGTTTGTGCAAGCATAATTTTTAGCTGTAGGGATATGACCATATCTTTTTGTAATAGATTCTTTACCATTATAATGCGATTTAGCTCTTCCATCAATAATAGTTTTTTTACCAATTGATAATAGTGTACTTAACTTTGTTTGGATTTGCTCATTATTAATTCTTGGAACAAAATTTGTAGGTATTGCTATTGTATCTTTTTTTGATATTGGTAAATTATTTTCTAAATATTTACCATATGAATACTTTAAAATACCAACATTTTGATGTCCTAATACTTCTAAAATCCAATATAATCTTGCTGCCCAAAAAAAATCACCATTATCATATGCAACAACTAAACTATTGTTATCAATTCCTGCATTTGAAAATAATTCTTTTAAAAAATTAAACTTAGGCATCATCCAAGTTTTTTCATCAAAAAGATTTTTAAGACCTGGTAGATTTATAGCACCTTTTACATGACCTTTTTTATAGTCTTTGTATTCTCGAATATCAAGAATAACTAAGTTTTTATTATTTAAATTATTTTTTAACCATTTTACAGAAACAACATTTGCAATCTCTTTTTTATTACTTATCGCATTTGCATTGATTAGTAGTAAAAAACTAATTACTAGAATATATATAATTTTCATAAATTAATCCTTTATATAATTATTAAAATAAGTATATAATAAGTTACATAATTATTACATTTTATATTCAAGTAGTGAAGTTTATTTGAAAAGTAAAAATATGTTATAATATTATAATGAATAAAATACAAAGTAAAATTAATATAATTAGAACAAAAAATGAACCAGATTATATTCTGTTTATTATGGCATCATCTTTAATAATAATTAGTATGATTTTTTCTTACTCTTTATCTATATATACAGTGTCTTATTTTGATTATAGTCAATTTCATTTTTTTATTAGACAATTAAGTGTAGGGATTGTATCTATACTTATAATGTGGACATTAGCACATATAAAGCCAGAATACCTTTTTGAAAAAATAAAATTAGGATGGTGGCTTTTTGGGACGTTTTTATTTTTAATGGTTATTATGCATTTTTTACCAGCATCGATGGTAACTGCATCTGGAGGTGCAAATAGATGGATAAGATTACCGGGTTTTTCACTAGCTCCTGTGGAATTTTTTAAAATAGGATTTATCTATTTTTTAGCTGCATCATTTCATAAGAAATTTACAGATTTAGACAAAGTAACATTTAAAGAAGAGTTAAAACTTTTGGCTCCATATGCAGTAGTTTTTGGATTTGTTGTTTTTTTAATTGCTGTTTTACAAAAAGATTTAGGACAAGTTGTATTACTAGCTTCAATTCTTTTTATATTATTAATATTTGCAAATAGAAGTGCTAAAGTATTTTTATCTTTAATTGCAGTTGCAATTGTTGGAGTATTTATGTTAATTTTATTTGCTCCTCATAGAATAAATAGATTACAAAGTTGGTGGAGTAGTATTCAAGATAGTGTTTTAGCAATATTACCTGATTTTATGGAGCAAGCTTTAAGAGTAAAAGATTTTCCTGAACCTTATCAAGTATCAAACTCATTAAATGCAATACACAATGGTGGTTGGTTTGGTATGGGACTTTCAAATGGAGAACTAAAACTTGGCTTTTTATCAGAAGTTCATACAGATTTTGTTTTAGCTGGAATTACTGAAGAGATAGGGTTATTTGGATTATTGATTATATTAATAATGCTTTTTACTGTAATTTTTAGAATTTTTAGAACAAGTAGAAGAATAAAAAGTACAAAATACCATCTATTTTCTTTAGGAATTGCTTTGATGATTAGTATATCTTTTTTAATAAATTCATATGGGATATCAGGAATCATACCCATTAAAGGTATCGCTGTACCATTTTTATCTTATGGTGGTAGTTCAATTTTAGCATTAAGTATTGCAGTGGGTATGGTATTATCCATAAGTAATAATATTAAAAAAGTTTAATAATTTAATTGATAAAATTTATATTGATTGTTTAAAGAATAGTTGGAGCGGGTGACGCGACTCGAACGCGCGACAGTCTGCTTGGAAGGCAGAGGCTCTAGCCAACTGAGCTACACCCGCTTAACTGATGGAATTGTATCAAATTATTCTTAAAGAATTATTAAACTAAACACAAGACCACAAAAAAGTTATAAATTTATTTTAAATTTTGTAATGATGATATTACTTCATCTAAATTATCCATAGGAATATGCACTTTCCATTCAATATCTTTTCCATTTAAAGATATTGCAATACTTGCAACTTTTGAGCTACCTTTTCCATATGGTTCATCAATAGTAGATATAGTTATATTACCATTTTTTGTATTTGCTAAATCAATTGTTTTAATCTCTTGTGACATTTTAAATCCTTTTTATTATTCTTAAAGTTATGATACCTTATATATGTTAAATAATATTTAATTATACACTTTAATATATTGGGTAAAAAAAGTAGATAAATTTAAAATTTTACTACTTTAATAAAATAGTATTATATTTAAAGTAATTTTTATATTTGCTATGATAAAGTTATCCAAATTATATTTAAGGAGAACAATATGGCAGTAATTATTACAGATACATGTATTTCATGTGATGCTTGTTTAGACGAATGTCCAACAGAATCTATCGTTGATAACGATGAGAACCCAACAGGTGAGGATATTTACTATGTAAATGCTGATACTTGTAACGAATGTGTAAATGATGGTGGATCACCATTATGTGCTGAAGCATGTCCAACTGAAGGTTGTATCGTTTGGGCTGAAAACCCAACAAAAGAAGGTGCCGTTGCTGGTGAGCCTTGTGTTGAAGAATAATATTTAATTAAATACTATTAATAAACTTTAAAAAGGCAAGTGATTTTTTCACTTGCCTTTTTTTATTTCAGCTAATTAATAATTTTATTTTGATATAATCGCAAAAAATTAAACAAAATGGAGAAAATAATGGAACAAACATTATCAATAATTAAACCTGATGCAGTTGCAAAAAATGTAGTTGGAAAGATTTTAAGTAGATTTGAAGAAGCTGGATTAAGAATCGCAGTTACTAAAAAAATTCAATTAAGTAAATCAGATGCTGAAAGCTTTTATGCAGTACATGCTGAAAGACCTTTTTATGGTGAATTAGTTGACTTTATGATTTCTGGACCAGTAGTTGTTACTGTTTTAGAAGGTGAAGATGCAATGGCTAAAAACAGAGACTTAATGGGTGCTACTAATCCTAAAGAAGCTGCAGCTGGAACAATTAGAGCTGATTTTGCTGATTCTATTGATGCAAATGCAGTACATGGTTCAGATAGTGTTGAAAATGCTACAAATGAAATCAACTTTTTCTTTGCTCAAAGAGAGATTTGTTAGTCAAATAACATGAAAGTTGAATTTAGAAAAGTACCTCAAGTTCCAAAAGAATTTAAAATTTGCGTTGATTCAGTAAATTTTTTAGGTACTTTTAGTAGAATATCGAACAAACTTGCCAAAATTGATGCAAAAATTGAAGGAAACTTCGATGTTGAGTGTTATAAATGTGGCAAAGAACTTACTGTAAATATTGATGAAAAACATATATTTACAATAAGTGATGGAGTTTTTGATTCAGATAATGAAAGAGAAAATGAAATTATTATCGAGATTGATAATCATATATTAAACTTTGAAGATATTCTAAACTCTGAGTTAGAATCTTTAAGTAGTGAATATCATACTTGTAAAGATTGTGATACAAACGATAAGTTTGTTGATATAGAAATATAGTTTAAAATAAAAAGGATATAAAATGGCAGTACCAAAGAGACGAGTTTCACACTCTAGAAGCGCAAAAAGAAGAACACATTATAAAATTACATTAAAAAGACCAGTTAAAGATACTGATGGGACATGGAAAATGCCTCATAATGTAAACCCAACTACAGGTGAATATAAAGCATAATGTTGAAAATAGCAATTGATGCAATGGGTGGGGACTTTGGTCCACAACCTATCATCGAAGGATTAATAGCTGCACTAAAGAATAATAAAAACTTTACAGCTATTGCCGTTGGTGCAAAAGAAGAACTGATACCTTTAATTCCTCAAAAATTTGATTCAAGAATCGAAATTGTTGATTGTAATGATGTAATACAAATGCACGATAGTGCAACTGATGCTCTTAAAAGAAAAGATTCATCAGCGTATATTGCTATACAATTAGTAAAAGATGGAATTGCAAATGCATATGTAAGTGCAGGTCATAGTGGTGCTAGCATGAGTTTAGCAACATTAAGAATAGGAAGAATTAAAGGTGTAAGTAGACCAGCAATTGCTACATTGATGCCTACGGTTGATAAAAATACATTAGTACTAGATGTTGGTGCTAATGTAGATTGTGATGCAAAAAACTTAAGAGAATTTGCCATTATGGGTCAAGTTTATTGTGAAGAAGTTTTGGGTATTGATGATCCTTTAGTAGGTTTATTAAGTAATGGTGAAGAAGAGTCTAAAGGTAACGAAGTTACAAAAGAAGCTTTTAAGCTAATGGAAAAAATACCTAATTTTGTTGGAAATGTTGAAGGTAATGATATCTTTAATGGTTCAACTGATATTGTGGTATGTGATGGTTTTATAGGTAATATAATGCTTAAAACTGCAGAAGGTGTTGCAGATACTATTGGTAAAATTATTAAAAATAATTTAAAAAGATCTTTAGTATCAATACTTGGTGCAGTGTTAATGAGAAAAGTATTTAAATCTTTAAAACTTAGAGTTGATTATGCTGAATATGGTGGAGCTCCACTTATTGGTGTTAAAGCACCAGTAATTATTGCTCATGGTAAATCAAATTCAAAAGCAATTAAAAATGCAATATTTCAAGCAGTTGCAGCTGCGCAATCTGATCTTAATGAAAACATTGAGAATAGATTAAACGAGTTAAAGGACTAATTATATGTATGCTTCATTTCTCTCAATAGGTGCTTATATACCTGAAACAATTAGATCTAATCAATGGTTTGTGGATAGAATGGATACAAGTGATGAGTGGATAACAAAAAGAACTGGTATTAGTGAAAGAAGAATTGCATTAGATTCTCAATATACTAGTGATTTAGGAGTAGAAGCTGCTAAAATTGCTATCAAAAGAGCAAATATACAAAAAGAAGATATTGATTTAATTCTTTGTGCAACTATTACTCCAGATTATTTATGTATGCCTTCAACTGCCTGTATAATTGCAGATAAATTAGAAATAAAAAATATAATGGCATTAGATATTTCTGCTGCATGTACAGGTTTTGTATATGCAGTAAGTGTTGCAAAAGCATTTATTGAGTCTGGTATGAAAAAAAATGTACTTATTATTGGTGCTGAAAAATTATCATCAATTGTTGATTATACAGATAGAACTACTTGTATGTTATTTGGAGATGGTGCAGGTGCTGCAATAATATCAGCTACAGATAATAAAGAAGATGCAATTATAGATGTTCAGTGTTCTTCTGATGGTTCATTACAGGAGTTACTTATGACTCCTGGTATTCAAAGTGAAGAAGCATCTTTTATGCAAATGAAAGGTAATGAAACTTTTAAAGTTGCAGTTCGTACTCTTACAAGTGATGTTAGAACTATTTTAGAAAAAAATAAAATGACAAATGAAGATATAAATTTATTTATACCACATCAAGCAAATTATAGAATTATTAAAGCTGTTGGTGATGCTCTTGCATTTGCAGATGACCAAAAAGTAGTAACTGTTGCAAAATATGGAAATACATCATCTGCTTCAATACCAATGGCAATTAATGATTGTTATGAATCTGGAAGATTAAAAACAGGTGATACAATGTTACTTGATGCTTTTGGTGGTGGACTTACTTGGGGTTCTGCGCTTATTAAGTTTGCAGGTAAATAAAAAAGTATAATTAATTTTAAAAGCTCTAAGTAATTTACTTAGAGCTTTTTTTATACTTATTTTTTTAATTTAAAAGCATTCATTGATCTTTCTTTTTGTTCCTCTTGGGCTTTATCTTGAATAAAATACTTTTCAATTGTTGCACTAGGATTTATAAATAAGATTGAATTGTCAATACTTATTTGAAAAACCGCATAAAATGGTATAGAGCAAACTGAACCAAAATTTTCACTTCCAAATCCTGCTTCAAAACTTATAATATCATCTTCTATTAAGATTGATTCAAATGTATAATTTACTAAAGTAAAAAGTGTAAATTGTGAAAAAGAATTAGCAATACTACTTGGAATTTCAGGATTGAAATCTACACCTTTTGTATTTGCTGTTAAGCTAAATTCTATTTTTTCTTCTACAAGATAATTTAATAAATCTTTTACTTGAGTAGATGTAAAATCTTTATATTTTGGTGAGTTTATTAATTGTTCTAACATATGTTTTCCTTTATTGGATTATATCAAAATTATCTAAGATTTTAAAATCAACCATTACATTTAATAATGCTATTTTATTACTTTTTAATAACATATCAACAGAAATATCTTTTTGTATTAAAATATTATTATCAATATAACGATTTTTTGTAGTACCTTCAAGCAATGGAGTTTTTGGGGTAATCCAAATTCCATCTAAATATATTGCAATATTAGCAATTGAAGTATCTGTAAGTAAATTATTTTTAATTATAATTATTTCATCTGCATTATCTTTTTGTAATAATAAATTATTAATATCAGTTCTATTAGATGATTTATATTGATAATTTATATTATTGTCAAAAACTAATTTAAATGAAAAAATATTATTAGGGGTATACTCTTCATATTGAATATCTATAATTTCATCTTTTGTATATAAAAGTTTACATTTTAGTAATTTAGAAGAATTAGGATAAATATATTCTTCAAGTATAAAATTTCTACCAATTGTATTTGCAATTCGTTTTTTGTGATAAGATAAATTAAATACTTCATAGTCATAACATTTTATTGTTTCAAAAAATATAGTTTCATTCATTTTATATCCTTATGGTACATATACTTTATCTTTCATTTCTTGATATTCATTTTGACAAATACTATCTATTGTAATTCCACCACCACTTTTATAAACAAAAGAGTTATTTTCTTTTTGTATAAATCTTATTAAAACTGATGAATCTAAAGTATTTCCATCATAAACACCCCATATACCTGTAAAATATTCTCTATTAAAATCTTCGATATTTGAAATAATTTCTAAAGTCTTTTTTTTAGGAGTTCCTGTAATACTACCTGCTGGTAAAAGTGGGACTATTAAATCTCCAATATTTTCATGCCACGAATTATTTAATGTACCAGATATATGGGAACTTGCTTGTAATAATTCATTATTTCCAGCTTTAATTTTATCGATATATCTAAAACTTTCAACTTTAATATTTGAAGCAACAATACTTAAATCATTTCTTATTAAATCAACAATCATAGTATGTTCAGCTAACTCTTTTTCATCATTAAGTAGTATATTTTTTGCATCATTTATATTTGCATTTATTGTACCTTTCATAGGAAAAGCATTTATTTTATTGTTACATATTGTAACAAATGTTTCAGGAGAAAAGCTAGTAAATTTATCTTTATAAAATAATTTATATTTTGCATTTGCATTAATATAAGTTTTTTTTAAATCTACATTGTTTAATATTTTAGTTTTTGATGTAAAATTTATTAAATAAGTATTACCATTTTTTATATTTTTTAATATATTATTAAATTTATTTTTGTATGATAAATAATCTTCAAATATTGTTTCTAAATGTAAATTATGATTTATAGTTTCTTTCTTGTCTATCGAATATAAAATGTCTGAAGGTAAATTTTCTAACTCAATAATATCCCATTTTGTCATATCATAGTTAATTATAAAAAAGAAAGGTTTTTTATTTTTACCATAGCTATTTAGTTCAGATATTAAGTTCAAAAAATCTCCAGTATTTATTTTTTTTGTATTATATATTGTATAGTATTTAATTCTCATTAATACTAATACTATAATAAAAATTGTGATTTTTTCTTAATATTATTTTGTAACAAAATGATACAAAAAACTATAATAAAACAATTATGTAAATATTAAGTAAGTTATAATTTATTGCAATTTTGCTAAGATAAGCCTAATTATTGTCAGCAAATTATAAACTATATGTTGATTTAAAGGGGAAAATATGGAACACATGGATTTTGCACATCCTTATTTTGGTGCTTTTATAATGTTCGTAGTAACATTTGGAGCATTTACAGCAACTACTATGCTATCAAGATATGTTAGTAGAAAGTTAGCTAGATTAGATACAGAAAAGTTAAAATGTACGATATATGAGTGTGGACCGGAAGTTACAAAACAACCAAACACAATCTCTGTTCAGTTTTATTTAATGGCATTATTATTTATATTATTTGATGTAGAAATAATATTTATGTTTCCTTGGGCTGTTGATTTTGTAGTTCTTGGATGGTTTGGTTTTATTGAAATGGTAACATTTATTATATTACTTGCAATAGGTTTTATTTACGCATGGAAAAAAGGAGCGCTTGAATGGCACAGCATAAAGTAAATTATTTACAAGATGGAGGAGCACCAATTGCTCTTACTACTGTTGATAAAATTGTTAACTTTGGACGAAGTAATTCACTTTGGCCAATGACATATGGATTAGCATGTTGTGCTATTGAGATGATGGCTTCTGGGGCATC
>Ga0256826_1000050_pt1 | contig 53448 bp, 45 predicted proteins | sample CV79metaG_FD_185975 | JGI IMG/M metagenome (GOLD analysis project Ga0256826, IMG submission 185975) | Hydrothermal vent microbial communities from East Pacific Rise, Pacific Ocean - CV79 | ecosystem: Environmental > Aquatic > Marine > Hydrothermal vents | place: Pacific Ocean: East Pacific Rise...
ACTAATTCTAATCTACTTCATTTTATTTATAGGTATTTTGAGTATAATTGCGAATATAAATAACTACTTATGTTTTAAGGATTGTGATTTGCGCGAAGATATAAACGAAAAGTGTGCTGTTGTTGGGATTTTTGGTCATGAAGAAGCTTCTAAATTAGCTTATTTCTCACTACATGCGTTACAACACCGTGGTCAAGAAGCTGCTGGAATTAGTTCGTCAGATGGTAAGAAGCTACATACAATCAAAAAACGTGGTCTTGTTATGCGTGTTTTTGATGAAGCAAAACTAAAAACTCTTAGTGGCTCATCTGCTATTGGGCATACTCGTTACTCTACTGCAGGTGATGATTCTATCCTTGATGCACAACCGGTATTTGCTCGTTATGACTTAGGTGAGATGGCTATTGTTCACAATGGTAACCTAACTAATGCTGATGAAGTTCGTAATGCACTTATCAAAAAAGGTGCAATTTTTCAAACTTTTATGGATACTGAAAATTTAATTCATCTTATTGCTAAAAGTTCAAAAGATAAACTTATAGAGAGAATTATAGATGCTGTACAAAGAATTGAGGGTGCTTTTTCACTTGTATTTTTAAGTAGAACAAAAATGTTTGCTATGCGTGACAGATTTGGTTTTCGTCCTCTAAGCCTTGGAAAACTTCCAAACGGTGGCTACATTGTTGCAAGTGAAACTTGTGCCTTTGATCTTGTAGGTGCTACATTTATTCGTGATGTTAAACCAGGAGAACTTCTTATCTTCGAAAAAGATAAAGAGCCTATTAGTATGCAAGTTCTTGAATCTGTAACTCCTAAACACTGTATTTTTGAATATGTTTACTTTGCTCGTCCAGATTCAAATGTTTTTGGTCAGTCAGTTTATAAAACTCGTAAAGATATGGGTAAAGAACTTTCAAAAATAGCACCAATTGAAGCTGATATGGTTATCCCCGTTCCTGATGGTGGTGTTCCTTCGGCTATTGGTTACTCTCAAGAGAGTGGAATTCCTTATGAAATGGGAATCATGAGAAACCATTACATTGGTCGTACTTTTATCGAGCCTACTCAAGAGATGCGTGACTTAAAAGTTAAAATGAAACTCTCTCCTATGACAGATATTATCAAGGGGAAAAAAATCATCGTTGTAGATGATTCTATCGTTCGTGGTACAACTTCTCGTCGTATTATTAGAATGCTTAAAGAAGCTGGAGCTTCTGAAGTTCACATGCGTGTGTCTTCTCCTCCAACTACTGATCCATGTTTTTATGGTGTTGACACTCCAGATAAAGAGAACCTAATCGCTTCAAGAATGACTAATCAAGAAATCTGTGATTATATCGAAGCTGACTCGTTAGCTTACCTTGATGAAGAAGCATTGCTTAGGAGTGTTAACTCAAGTGCTGATGAAGACAAATACTGTACTGCTTGTTTTACGGGCAAGTACATTGTTTAAATAGACGAACAGTTTAATGAAACAGATATATACATACGGTGGATATTTAAAAGATAAGTTTGGCTGTAAAGTTTACAAAGTCGGTATAAATATCTCTGGTTTTACTTGTCCAAATATAGATGGAACAGTAGCCAAAGGTGGATGTACTTTCTGTGAAAATGACTCTTTTTCTGCATCTACTGATGAAGTGCAAGAGTTAAAAAGTTTCCACTTAAATCTTGACTCAAAAGAAAATCCTTACTTAGAAAAACAACTTCTTCAATTAGAACAACAATTTGATGCTATTAGTAAACGCCAGTCTCGCGAATATGGTGCTGAAAAATTCTTAGTTTATTTTCAATCTTTTACAAATACCTATGCTCCATTTGAAACACTCAAAGCTCTTTATGAAAAAGCTCTCTCATTTGACAATGTAGTCGGTCTTAGTATTGGAACTCGTTCTGATAGTATTACAGAGGAAACACTAGAGTATCTAGCAGAACTTAACAAAGACAAAGAGATTTGGATAGAGTTTGGAATTCAGTCAGTATATGATGAGACACTAGAGCGTATTAACCGTGGTCATGATAGTGATAATGTTAAAGAGTGGATTATTAAGTCTAAGGAAGCTGGTTTACATGTCTGTGGGCACCTTATCTTTGGTCTTCCAGATGAAACTCAAGAGATGATGTTAGAGACTTCTAAACAAGCTTATGAGTGGGGTATAGACTCTGTTAAATACCATCCTCTTTATGTAGTAAAAAGAACTGCTTTAGCAAATGAGTTTACTCGTGGAGAATTTACTCCCATAAGTGAAGAGTTGTATCTGGATACACTTGTGAAGTCAATCGAGATGAAACCTGCTGCTGTACATGTTCAACGTGTAACAGCAGGAATAGATGATGACTCTCTTTTAGCACCTTCTTGGTGTAGAAATAAAAATGTACAGATTAAAAATATAAATGCAGTGTTAAAAAAGATAGGACTTAAATACTAAGTTCTAATGACCCCAAACTTTTGAGAACTGTGCTGTGCTTCTAAAGTATGGTGGATATCTAAAATAAACACGAAAAGATTTTGAAGCTCCAGGTTTTAAGTTTGTAGCTACAACAAACTCTTTTGTAACAGATTGTGGTTGACTCTTTTTATTAAATCCACCAGAGAAAAAATCAAAAAAACCACTACTCTTGTAAAAGTTTCCACCCTTAACATTTCCCGTAGCATGACCCCTGTTAACAAGCTTTATCTCAAATGTAACCTTACCAATTTTATGGTTACCTTCATTTCTTACTATTCCTGTATAAATAATCTGTTCGGTACTCAGTAAACGCTTATTTTTCATTTTATACAGTTTTACAGTTTTTGTATATTTATCAACTACTATAACAGAAAAACCTGCTAGTAAAATAGTTACAACTGTTGAAGTAATTAGCATACCTATTTTTATTTTTATATTTTCTTGTTTAAGTGCACCTACAACTCCGGCGATGAACATTAAGAAAAACAGACCAAAAGTGATAAAGTGCCAGTAGTTTAAAAGTGTCATTTGCAATCTGCTCCAAGAGAAATATTATAATCACGACTATATGTAAAAGGTTCAACAATAATCTTAAACTCACGAGTTTCAGATATTGCTATATTCATTTGTATAATCGACATTTTTTGAAATGGTTTTAATTTTTTGAGATAATTTTTATACTTATTCGATGTCACTTTATAAGCACTAGCTGTAATCTTACACTCTTTAAAATCCCTACTAGATTCATTAGTGATTTTACCTTTAACAACAACTGCCTGAGTAAATTCTAGTTTTTTTTGACTGAGAAGTTGAGTAGAGTTTTTAAAAAGAGTATCATGCATTTTCACATATCCAAGAGTTGGACCTAGAAATAGAACTCCAAACGCTAGAAATATAAATAGTATAGCCAATGCCAGTTTTCTTCTTAGTACTATCCCTAGAATAATGAAGATAAGAAAAAGCACAAAAGAAGCACCAAACAGAATATAGTCGTAAGTGATTAAACTCTCTATAAATGCTGATATTTTATGCTTCATTAATTACTAATCTTCTCTAGAGTTTTTCTCAGCAATACCACTCATATCAAATCTCGATGCGAGTTCCTGCTTGATTCTATCAGGAGAGATATTTTTGACAGCAAGTGCAACTAACATATGGTAGGTTAAATCTGCTGCTTCATATATCATCTCTTTTTCATCATTATCTTTATATGCAAAACTAAACTCTCCAGCCTCTTCTACTACTTTTTTCAAAATAGTATTATCACCTTTGGAGATAAGTTTTGCCGTCCATGAAGTTTTTGGATCTGCATTTTTGCGCTCTTGTATAGTATGGTAAAGAGTATCTATTACACCATAAGCAGCAGTAGTATCTACTAGAACTTCTGAGTTACTCTCACCCGATTCTAATTCTGTAAAGAAACAAGATTTACGACCTGTATGACAAGCCACACCTTCTTGCTTCACTTTGATTAGAAGTGTATCGTTATCACAATCAAGACTAAAATAATGAATAGCTTGAGTATGTCCACTAGACTCACCTTTTTTCCAGATACGCTGTTTAGAGCGAGAAAAATAGTGGGCTGTCTTAGTGGAGAGAGAAAGCTCTAGTGCTTCACGGTTCATATAAGCCATCATTAACACTTCATTTGTTGAAACTTCTTGAACTATAACGGGTAGAAGTTCAGACTTCTCCCAATCAACTCTATTTAATGCTTCTTGCATCATTAGTTAGCCGTAGTTCTTTTTTTAGTGTCTTTAGTATCAACCCAAATATTTGGCGTTGATCCACCAGGTGTTAAGAATATTTTTGCATCTCTGTTTACACGAAGAGCATCATTAAATTTAGCTTGAACTTTCATCTGTTCTAGTTGAAGAAGTTTAGTAGTTAATGATTTAGAGATTAACATATTTGCTTTTGCTTTTGCATCTGCATTAATAGTAATAGCATCAGCTTTACCTTGTGCTTCAATTCTAGCTTGCTGAGCGACACCTTGTGCTTCTGCGGCACGTTTAAGTGCTTCTTGTTTTACACGTTGGACATCTTGTTCTGCTTTTTGAACTGCTTGTTTTGCAATTTGTACTGCTTCGATCTGTTCTTTTACTTTCTTCGGTAAAAGGATGTCACGAAGTTGTACTGATTGTAAAATTGCAGGTGTATTCTTAAGGTTACTTACACTCTCTCGAATTCCAGCTTCAATCTCTGCACCTAAATCGTTTCTCATTTGAGTAAGTGCTTCTGCATCATACTTTCCAATAACATTACGAACAACATCACGAACAACAGGATTAATAATCTTATCTTCCCAAGAAAATCCCCAGTTAGAGATTGTCTGAGCTGCAAACTGAGAGTTAAGTCTATACTGAACTGTAAGCTCAATAGAAACTGGAAGTGAACGTTTATCAAGAACTGTAATCGCTGGTTTAGAAGCGATACCTGATGCATTAGAAGTAGCTTCAATACGAGAAGCATAGTTTATGATACGGACTTTTGTATCTACAACATAAACTTTCTGAATTACAGGAACTATAAAGTGAAGACCAGGGAGAAGTGCTTGATCTTGATACTTACCATTTGTACTTAAAATACCACGTTGACCCTCTTCAATAATAGTAAAAGGTTTTGCTAAAACCATCATAACAACAACAGCTATTATGAAGTAAACAATACCTGATTTTCCACCCATGTTAAAGTCAATGTTTGGCATTTGAGGACCTTTCGGACCTCCACCACCGGAACCGCCAGTAGATTTTTTAGCTCCACCCTCGCTCTTTTTCTTGTTAAAATAATCATTCATATCTGATGCCATTATTATATTGTCCTTCATTTAATTTATTTCCTAATCTATATAAGTAAGATAGTGTTCGTATTTAGCATTTCTACCAAAAACAATATCAAAGTAAGTTGATTGAATTTTTTCTGTAATCTCACCACGACTTCCACAACCAATCTCTCTAGCATCAACAACAGCAACTGGTGTTATCTCTGCAGCTGTTCCTGTTAAAAATGCTTCATCAGCTACATAAACCTCTTCACGAGTTATACGACGACGAGTCACTTTCATACCCATGTCTTCTGCAAGTTCTATAACCATTTTTTGAGTGATAGAAGCTAGAGAGTTGTCATTTGGAGGAGTTAGTAACTCTCCATTTTTAACCATAAAAAAACATGCACCACTTGCTTCTGCTACATAACCTTGGTCATCTAAAAGAAGTGCTTCATCGTAACCACAGTCAATAGCTTCAAACTTAGCCATTTGAGAATTTAAGTAGTTAGCAGATGCTTTTGCTTTACCCATATTTGAAGTATTAGCTGGACGAGTCATAGAAGCAATTTTAAGTCTAATTCCATTTTTTAGACCATCTTCACCAAGATAAGCACCCCACTCCCATGCAGACATCACAGTCTCAACTGGAGCATCTTTATGGTAAACACCCATAACACCGTAACCTAAAAATGCGAATGGGCGAATATAAACATTGTCACCAGTAAATTCATTTTTACGAATCAACTCTATTTGAGCTGCATTCATCTCTTCAACAGAGTAAGGAATGTCAATAAGTGTCATTTTTGCAGACTCTTTTAGTCTAGCAGTATGCTCATTCAGACGAAAGATTGCATAACCCTTTGCTGTTTTATAAGCTTTCGTTCCTTCAATTACACCATTTCCATAGTGTAGTGTGTGTGAAAGTACATGTATTTTGGCATCATCCCAATTTACAAACTTTCCATTCATCCAAATATATTTAGCTGCATCCATAAAGTCTCCATTTATTATAATTATTGCTATTTTATCCAAAATGGTATTTATATTCTATTAACCTATAAGTTCCTTCATATGTTACCATTATTTAATTTTAATCCAAATATTTCTCCTTAATTTAATATTTTAAGCTTTTTTATATATAATGATTTATAAATATATAAGGCGAGGTAATAATAATAATATGGCACACATATATGCAGACTATAAAGATGTAAATCAAGAAGAACTAGAACACGATATCGATGCTATTAAAGCTACTATTGGAGCAAGAACACAAGAAGATTTTGACCATCTTCTTAAATTGGAGTTATGGGGGAGATCGGCTACTATAATCGGCTTTGGATTAATTTCTTTAGCTGTTATATTAGAAGCGACTGCCTATGGTGTACCTACACTTTTCTTATGGATAGCTGGTATAGTTGGTGCTTTTTTAGTAGCAGCTGGTAATGTTGGACGTTGGGCAAATGTTACACACCCTATCTTGCATGGTGCTTACGATAAAGTTCCTAATATCCCTTACCGATACACAAAAAAAGGTTATGCAACAGGTAATAGACGCTTTATTGACTGGTTAGATTGGATTAAACCTGATGCTTGGGCTTTTGAGCACAACATTATGCACCACTACCACCTAGGTGAAGATGATGATCCGGATAATGTTGAAAAAAACATGGTTTGGTTACATAAAGCAAAAGTTCCTATGTTTTTAAAGTATACTTTTGTTTATATGTTCGCTGCGATTTGGAAACTTGCATACTATGCACCCAACACACTTCGTATCTTAGAGAACAAAGAACGTACACGTAGAAAAGAAGAACCAACTATGGACTATGAACTGAGTCCTTTTACTAAAAATGGTCTAGAGTTATGGAAAGGTTATATCTTACCATATGCTCTTTTTCAGTTTGTTTTTCTTCCATTACTTTTCTTACCATTTGGTACTGAAGCGGCATTAACAGCATTAGTATTTTTACTAATTGCAGAAGCAATTGCAAACTTATGGTCATTTTTAGTTATTGTACCAAATCACTCAGCTGAAGATATCTACCAGTTCTCAACACCTCATAAAAATCAAGGTGAGTACTATCTACGTCAGATTATGGGAAGTGTTAACTACAATACAGGAAATGATGTAATTGATTTTTCTCATGGCTTCTTAAACTATCAAATAGAGCATCACCTTTTTCCAGATATGCCACATAGTTTTTACCAAAAAATGCAGCCTATCGTAAAAGACATCTGTAAAAAACACAATCTAGAGTACAGACAAGAATCAGTATTTAAAAGACTCCTAATGACTATGGACTTGATGGTTGGAAAAACTAAAGTTCTTCGTATCGATGGTATCTAACTAAACCGAAAGCTTATATCCAATTCCAAATACATTTTTTATTGTATTTGGAGGTAATTTCTTCCTTAAATTTTTAATCAGTGTTTTAAATGCATCTATTTTATATTCACTATACTCACCCCAGACTTTCCAAATACATTCATCATAAGTAGTTATTTTATTAACATTTAGAATAAAAAATGAAAAAACTTCTAATTCTGTTTTAGTTAAACTCACTAAACTATTGCCATTATAAAGTTCTCGTGTTTCATTGTTCCAATAAAAATTTTCTTTTAAACTCACTCTTTTATTTGCAGTTGTTGTAAACCTATTTAAATCATCTAGAGCATTAGAAAGTGCATCTTTAAGTTCTTGTCTTGTAATGGGTTTGACTAAGTATTTACTTAAGTTCAGCTCTGTGGCTTCTAAAAGGTACTTTACATCAGCATGAGCGGTGAGCATAATAGCTCTTGTTTCTCTATCTGTTTCACGTATTCTTTTTAATAAATCTAAACCATTTAATTTTGGAATATTTATATCTACTATTAGTAGTTCTGGGCGTTTACTCTTATATATTTCATAAGCACTCTCACCATCTTCTGCTTCATATACATTTTTAAAATGCTTTTTCAAATAGCTTACATAGTTGGCTCTTATTGCTTTTTCATCTTCTATAAACAGTACACTATATTCATTAGTTGTTTGATTCATAACTCTCCAATAACCTTATCTTAAAAGAAGTCTCACTAGACTTACTAAACATACTTAACTCACCATCTAGAGACTCTTCAACTATCACCTTAGCTATGTAGAGTCCTAGTCCTGTACCCTGTGACTTATGCTTAGTAGTAAAGTATGGTTCAAATATCTTGTCTGCTATTTCAGCATCAATACCACCTGCATTATCCTTGATTTTAATGATATTAAAACCATCTTTTTTTGAGAGTTCAACAACTATAAGTGAATCTTTAGTAATACTAGCTACTAAAGCATCTTTTGCATTATTTAATATGATAACTAAAACTTGTTGTAACTCATTTGAATATCCAAAACAGAGAAACTCTTCACTATACTTTACTCTTATCTTAATTGAGTGATACTCTAATGTACCCTTAACAATATTCACAGCATCTTTAACTATAGTATTTAAAACATAGTTCTGTTTCGTTTTATCATTATCGTAAAAATTTCTAAAATCAGTAATAGTTTTTGACATATAAACTGTTAAAGACTCTATCTCTACCAACTTACTTTCTAATCGTTTGTCTTCAATCTTATTTTCAATTAGTATCTCATCAAGTAATAAAACTGCTGAATTTATCTGTGATAATGGCTGTCTCCACTGATGAGCTATATTTTCAATCATCTCGCCCATAGAAATTAACTTACTCTGATGAAAGATCATTTTATCTTTGTTTCTTGAGAGTAACAACTCTTTTTCAACTCTTTTTTTCAACTCTATATTTATATTTTTTATATTGTAGTGTCTTACAATATAAAAAAGGATCACTAAACTCATAACAATAAAGAGTTTGATAAAAAGATCATAGTCATATACCTTCTTATATGTGACAGAGAACCATTTACTCATAACCTTTTCTTTTTGTTGCTTAGAAAAAGTATCTACAACTTTTTGCATTATAGAAAAAAGTTCTGTATCATCATTTCTAATACCATAAGAGAGAGAAAGTTTTTCATCAAAACGAGCAGATATTTTAAAGTCCTGATAAAAAGAGTTTTGAAAATAGTAGTCAATTCCAAATGCATTATCAGCAAAACCATAAACCTCACCACTTTCTACTTTATCAAGTCCAGTTTGGATATTCTTCACCTCTATAACTTCTATATTTGGATACTTAGATTTTATTAAGTCTATTTCAGAATATCCATTTACTACTGCTACTTTCACATTTCCAAGATAACCAACATCAGGTACATTTTTTTTATCCATTTTCGTAACTATTACAACAGAGTAATAAAGGTATGGAGAAGTAATATTTAAGTACTTTTCTCGCTCCTTTGTTTTGACCATTAAAGAAGTGATGTCACACTCTTTAGCCTCTGCTGCAACTAATGTCTCTTGCCAACTTTCTGTTTTATGCAACTCTATAGAAATACCTATTTTCTCAGAAGCTATCTTTAAAAAATCAGCATCAATGCCTATGTATTTATCATCTACTATTGCTCCAAAAGGCATCCAGTCTGGATCAACACAGAGTTTTAGACTAGTTTTGTTTTCTAAGTATTTTCTCTCTTTATCACTTAACACAAAACTATTTATTGCTTTTTTGTAAATAAAATTATCAAGATTTTTTTGACTGTTATAAGTGATAAAACCTGCCTGTTTAAAGTCATCTACCATAAGTTCAACTCGTTCTTTATCCACACTTCCAATAGGATATACATTTGCAAGAACAATAGACTCAATCTGCTTAGCTTCAAACATCAGAGCATCTTTAGTTTTACCTTGTGTATTGTATCTTTCTTGAATAATATTTACTAACTCTTTTTGATGTTGAAGTGCATATTTCCATCCTTTGATAGAAGCATTTCTGAACTTTTCTACTCGTGAAGGATTAGTATAAAGTTCTTGTTTTGTTGTTATAAGATTTAAATCATAATACTTAATGCCATAGACAGTTGGATCAAAGATATTGTAATCTACACCTAGCTTGTCTAGTGTATAAAGCTCATTTGTTGTAAATACACTCATAGCATCTACCTCTTTATTTATAAAAGAATCTAGTCGATAGTCTGTTTTTACTTTAATATAGTCATTTTCTTTAACACTAAACTTATTAAGCATATTAAGAATTGTCATAGCGTCGACACTATCAGAGATACCCATGATTTTTTTGCCTACTAAATCAGCTGGTGTTTTAATCTCTTTTTGAGATATAAGGACCAAAGGAGATTGCTTAAAAAAGTTTGCCACAAGAACGATAGGTTTATCTTCATAATAATCAACTATTATGGATGAATAAATCAGTCCATACTCAACATCACCATCTAAAACTTTATCTACTATACTTTTTTTGTTATCGTGCTCTACAAACTCAACATCTAAGCCTGCTTCTTTGTAAAACCCTTTCTCTTGTGCAGCATAAAAGCCTGCAAATTCGAACTGATGTTTCCACTGAAGTTGTAATTTTATATGTTGGAGTTTTGCTTCATTAGCTACAAGGCTACTATAAAGTAATGATAGAAGAAATAAAAAGAGAGTTGGTTTCAATAATATATCCTAAAATATTTTTTATATTATAGGATAATTAGGATCAAATGAAGTGCTAGTACTCTTTTAATACATCATTTATCTGAACATAAGCTTCTACTGGAGTAGTCTCAAAGTAATGCAGATTATGTTTTTTAGCAAAATTTCTTGTCATATCCTGAACTTTTAGTAGATTAAAACGGGGTGCTTTTGGAAATAGGTGATGCTCTATCTGAGTGTTAAGTCCACCATAAAACCAGTGTACAAAAGCTCCACCAGTTAATGAACGAGATGTTCTCATCTGAAGTTCCATCCATGAAAACTTTTCACCAACTTCTTTTTCGAACACTTCACAACCAAGGTGATTTGTAATAAATCCAAATGCTAACCACGGTGAAAGAGTAAAGTTAAGAGTTAAAAATACAACGATAGCAGATGCAGGTGGTAAAAAGTAAAAGATTGTTCCCCAGATAAGTGGCCAATGCATAAGCATCATAAACATCTCTCCCCACTTTTTATTTTTAATAGCAAAGTTATAAGACTGAATGATAAATGCGAAGTACATAAAGAACATAGAACCCCAAAACACAAGATACTTAGAAGCTCTTAACCAAGCTTTATTACCTGTGTGACCTGGAGCAAATGCACCATCCATTGCTAAGATATCTTCATCTTTTTCAGGAACATTACACCAAGTATGGTGGTTAACATTATGTTTAAAATCCCACCAAGCAGAACTATTTGATAAAATCAATGCAGAGAATGGGTATGAAAGTTTAAATGAGAGTGATTTAGACTTGAAGTACTGAGTATGCAGAACATCATGAGAGATAAATACTGCACGAGTCCATATAATAGTCATAAAAAAACCAAGTCCAGCTGCAGCCCAAAGTGACTCTGTTGGAAGAGTACTCCAATTTACAACTATGTAAAAAACAAGAGCCATACTTAAAAGTGTTAGTATCATTTCTATTGTTCCACGAACAGGAACACGCTCTAAAAGACCAGCTGCACGAACTTCATCTTTTAATTCTTTAAAATTATCTGGATATGGGGACTCAATTGTTGTTGACATACATTTACCTTCATAAAAAATTATAATTATTATAACCAGAGTATTCTAAAATATTATTGATAAGAAACAATATTGAAATAATTTTGTAACCACCTTGTCACTAAGTAGCAATCCTTTAATAATTAAAGAGAAGATAAGTTTTATAAAAGGCACAAGGAGAAGGAGTACCTTTAGAAGGAGAGTTGAGAATTTGAAATTTCTCTGAGAGTAAAGTTCTTAGAACTCTACTTGTGCTGTTAGCATAAATGCAATACCATTGAACTTTTCACGATCAGAACCAGCTTCATTTTTCGTGATATCAACATTGGCTACCCATTCAATATTTCTATTTTGATCCCAAGCAATACCTGCAATTATAGTGTCTTGATATTTTTCATCTGCTGCATCTACTGTAGTTGGTGTCCATCTGTCGTAACGAGCAAAAAGTCTGTACTCTTTTTCTTCACCAAGACGATACTCACCATTTAAAGAGTAACCTAAACCAGCTTGTTTAGATACATAAGTATTATTATCAGCTGTATCTAAAGAACTTATGTACTGTCCCGCAATAAGGAATGATGGCATATTATATACTGTGTGAAGACCACCAAATACTAAATCGTCATATCCACCTGATGTAGCTATATCTTCTTTATGGTCTTGATTATACTGACCAAAGAAAGAAGCATCCCAATATGTTTTTGTATTTTGTTTATCTTTACCACTTACACCTAGTAAATGAGCAGTCGTTCTCCACTCAAAACTCATACCCTTGTTTAATTGAACAGCATGGTATCCCTCACCATTAAAAACACCAAACTCACTATCGAAATACTGAGTTCTTGTTTTAAAGTTAAAACCAAAGTCAGCTGAATTTGAAAGGTCTCCACCATTTTTCTGCTCAACTAAAACTTTTGAGATATCACGGAAATACCAAGAGTTATGCTCTTCATAATCATGCCAAGGACGGTGAGCAATACCTATCTCAACACCAGTAAAAGGAAGAATATCATTTAAGTAAAGGTAAGCATACTTTACACGTAAAAGCATATCTCCATCTGTAGTATCTCCATCTGCTTTATTATCTTGATGAACATCAAAAGTTACACGATAGTAAGATTTAGGATCCTCTAAAAGGTATGCTTTAAGTTGAAAGTAAGCACGACGGATTTCAAACTGTGATGTTGAGCTGTTATGAGCTTCCGGTGAAGTTTTTCCAGATGGTGTATAACTGGTTAAACCATTATCAGTATTCTTAGCTGTATAACCGATATATGTTAATCCGCTAAACTTTAACTTAGAAGCATGTGCAGCAAGAGTAGGCTCTTTATCTTTAACAAGTGTACGACCCTCAGCAGCTGAAGTAAATACTTGTCCGTTTGCATCTTGGTATAAGTCTACTGCATTTGCAGCAACAGTTCCTAAAGTCATAGCAGCTAACGTTGATAAAATAATTTTTTTCATTTTTAATTTCCCTTGTTTGTTTTGAATTGCCGAAGTATATTACGAAGCGATTACAAATCGGTTACAGATGGTAATAATCTTGTAACTAACTTGTAATCTAGACTTCCTATAATTTCAATACAAACATTATTAAAGGAGCTAAGATAAAATGACTATTAAACAACTTTTTATAGATATAACAGTTACTATTTTAGTTCTTTTAATTTTTAGTTCTAGTTATTCAAATTCTCTGACTAACACAACTACAAGTACACAAATAGAGACCGCTTATGAAGAAAGCACACTTGAAGAGGATAGAGAAAATCTCTTTATTTTGAGTACTATTTTTAGAAATTTATCTCTCAAAGATGGTGGAGCTATTATCCTAAGTGCGCAAATATTACCTATTTTCAACTATACTCTTCTCCCCTTTCGACCTCCTATTTTTTCATAGTCCTAGCTCATAACACAAGAACTATACAGACTAAAAGACTATTTTAAAGGTTACTTATGAAAAATATAAAAATACTATTGGCACTATGCTTATCTATAAACATACTTATAGCAGATACTAACTCTACACTACACAATGAACCAGATAGACCATCACGTTTAGCCCAAGGATATGGAACAAGTGAGTTGCTCAGTGACAACCTTCCATACATGCCTGATATACAAACAGATGAAAAAATAAAATTTGTTGGAGATATTCGTCTTCGTTCACAGACAATAGATGATACAAAAGGAACTCTTAGTAAATTCCGATACAGAATAAGAGTAGGCTTTGAAGCGGCAGTCAATGATGATATCAAGATAGAGTTTATGCTCGCTTCGGGTGAGGGAGACCCAGTATCTACAAACCAAGATTTCGGTGGTGGATTTTCTGGGAAAAGCATTATAATAGATGTGGCAGATGTTTACTATGAGTATGGATACCATAGTTTTTTAAGAGCTGGAAAGCTCAAACTTCCTTTTTATAGAACACATAAAAACCAAATGTTATGGGATAATGATCTTAGACCAGAGGGTGTATTCGTAAAACATAAACTTCTTCAAAATACAGATATTACAGCTGGCGCCTTTGTATTAAGAGGAGAAGGACAAATAGATAAACGTAATGATAACAGTACTTTAGTAGAAATAGAGGGTAAAAAAGTATACCTCTTTACTTCTCAAGCTATCGAACATTTAGGTGACTTTAGAGTTGGTGCTAGTGCAAATATTTATAGTACATTAGAAGGTGAATCACCTTATGTCAAATACAGTTCTGGTAAATATAGTGATGGAGGAAGTGCAAACAATGGAGAAGGAAAAGACCTCGCTAAAGGCAACTCTTTAGACTCAAATGGAAACTATCTCAACAACTACTATCTTGGAGAACTTTTTGCAGAGTATAAGATAACAGATACACTCGCTTTAGGTCTAGACTATATCTATAACTTCGGTGCACAAGAAGAGAACCAAGCTTATAATGTTTCTCTTATGTATGGAAAGCTAAAAAATGATGGTGACTTTAAATTCGGTTACTATTATAGAGAGACACAAAAAGATGCAGTACTTGGTGCATATAGTGATTCAGACTTTGCAGGTGGTTATACAGACTCTAAAGGTCACCAACTTATGGCAGGTTACCAAATCGCGAAAAATACACAGTTTGCAGTTACATACATAAACTCTCATCAGAATGTCAGCACAACAAATGATAAGTTTCAGCGTTTACACCTAGACTTAAAGTTTAAGTTCTAGTTTGTAACTAAAGCGTAACCCAACTATTTTATACTTCCACCAAGCAAAATATAAAAGGATTACAAAATGACTAAGATTATTAAAATTGCATTAGCAAGTACGGTTTTACTTACTACTCTAAACGCTGGAGATATCATCAAAGGAAGTGGGGCTTCTTTTCCTTATAGTGTTTATCAAAAATGGATTAAAGCTTATAATAAAGAGACTGGAATCAAAATTGATTACATTAAAAAAGGAAGTTCTAAAGGTATCAAAGATGCAAAAGCTCGTTCTGTGAACTTTGCAGGAACGGATAAGCCACTAAGTCCAAAAGTATTAAAGAAAAATGGTCTTTTCCAATTTCCTGGTGTAGTTGGTGCTATCACTATGGGTTACAATATTCCAGGAGTACAGAATATTAAACTAAGTAGAAAAGCTATTGTAGCTATCGCTGATGGTAGTGTTAAGTTTTGGGATGATGCTCTTATCACTTCAGCCAATACAGGTGTTAAACTTCCACATGAAAAACTTACATTTGTACACCGTGCAGATGGTTCAGGAACTACATATAACTTCACATACTACCTAAGTAAAGTATCTAAGAAATGGAGAAAAACTTATGGTGCTAAAAAGTCACTTTCATGGCCAGGTGACCATCATATCGGTGGAAAAACAAACTCTGGTGTAGCAGCTCTTCTTAAACAGACTAAGTACTCGGTAGGTTACATAGACTATGCTGATGCAAAGAATAATGACATTGCAATGGCTACAGTTGAAAATCGTGCAGGAAACTTCATAGTTCCAACACTTAAATCCTTTCAAATCGCAGCTGCAAAAGCATCTCTTAAACCTGAAAAAGATTTCTACTCTGTTATTGCTGATCCTAAAGGTGCGAAGTCTTACCCTATGGTAGCAGCTACTTTTATCCTTGTTCCTTCAGAAAATCCTGAGATGAATAAAAAAGTAACTCTTTTTTATGACTGGTGTTACACAAATGGTCAAGATATAGCAATGAGTCTTGGATTTGTTCCATTACCAGACTCTTTAACTGCTAAAGTAAGAACATATTGGAATATAAAAGGTATTAAATAGAAACATTTATTTCTATTTTATTTTGTTTGTATATAATTCAGAGTAATTAATATTTATACTGAATTATATTCTACACTTTGGACACTAAATGACAACTATTTTATCTCATACTTTTAACTTTCATTCAAGAACTAACAAAAAAAACATACTCTCTATTACAGAAGAAGATGCAAAAAAACACTTCATTCAATATATCCAATATCAAATACTTGATGAAGATTCAATAGCCCTTCGTTATGTCAACATAAAAGTTGATAGGGGCTACTACCTCGAAGTTGCGAACATCTGTATAAATCCAAAAGAGAGAAGAAGACAGCTCTTTGCCATTCTAGGAAAACGTCGTTTTGGTGCTAATAGTCACCGTGTTGATTATTATCTATTTAAAGATTTAGATAAAACATTGCTACATCAAAAATATATCAAAAACTATGAAGCACGAATCTTTGAAGCTTCCTATACTGAGGAGAGTGCTTATTCTATAAATGAATATAGGTTTTGCATCTTAGAAGTTGAAAACTCAAACATTGTTTTTTTAGATCAAAAGAATGTTACTAAAAGAAAAAAGCAACACAAAACATTCTGTGTAGAACTTTATGATGATGAAGTAAAGATACTTAAAAATCTTTCAAGTGAAAAGAAAAAAATCAACTATATTTTTAACAAAATTGGTAAAATTCATTTTAAATCATTAGAAACACAAACTCTCAAACTCTCAACCCAAGATAGAGATCTTGATGCACTTGCCCATTCCAAGCTTACAAAAAGTAGTACTGAGATGGAGAGTAGTTCAAGACTCCATGATAATCTTGTTTTTCGAAAACTTCAGGAGATTTTAGAGGAAAATGGAAGAGTTGACTTAGAAGTACATAAGGCATGTACAAATATGCTCCATAATCCAGAGGACAACACATCTCTTGCAGATTTTACACAAAGTCTCAATAAGTACATTGCACTTACAACAGAAATTCGTCCACTAGAAGATATGCTATCACACTTTAGCGACATAAGTAATATGCTATCTAGTGGAAGCCTTAACTACCTTTTTCAAAAGAATGATAGTGATTTAAAAGATATTTTTCTTTATATGCTTGAATCTTTTAGTGATTGGAATAAGCATTTAGTCAAAGAGGATGAAGATGTCCGGACCTTTAACATTGCCACTATAGATTTTAACGATGCATTGAGACATCTTGTAAATACCTGTTTAAAATTCACACATGAGTACAAATGCCATGATGTAGAAATTCTAAAAGAAGGAGTAGAGGTTCAAAAGATTCTCACTGAATATAATACTGAAGAAAAAGTGACTTCTGCACAAGAGTATTTTACCGATGTTACACTAGACATGGAAGTCTATGATGAACTTTTAGAGTTAGAAGATAATATAGAACTTCTCCTATGTTCAGAAAAATTCACGATAGATATTAACCATACTTTAATTATTTTCTTTGAAGGATATACACGTGCACTTAATCCTCTTTTTGAGTTTAAAGATTTAAGCTACTCACTCATGCTCTTAGGAAAAAAACTTTCTGCATACGAACTAGATGATAACTCTCAGATGCTTTTAGTACTACTTCAAGCATTTATCTCTGACTTACTAGAGTGGAAACGGACAGTTTTAGTTGAACAAACAGCAGAAAATATTCACTATATGGATAAGTCATTTTACTCAAATATCGCACAAATTGAGATTTCATTAGTACCGCAAGAAGATGTTGACTTCGATGATGAGATAGAGTTTTTCTAAAATATTATCTCTTGTAACCTATACGTAACCAAACTACTATAAAATTCCCTATTAATTTTTAAAATAGGGAATATATTCAATGGAAAAAATCTTTCAAAAACTCGCTATTAGTAGTGCTACACTTGTTTTTGTTATTTTAGTTGGTATTTTTTTAACTCTTTTTAGTGCAGCTAAACCTGCCATAGATGAGTTTGGATTTGACTTTATAACAAACCCTGACTGGAATAAAGAAGTTTCAGTCCAAAACCCTAATGCAGAGATAACAGAAGGAGATATGAGTAACGAAAGCATTGATGAAGATAATGACATGATGCTTGATGAAGACGATATGATGATAGAAGATGAAGATGACTCTTTATCTAAAACTATCTATGGTGGTCTTGTTCCTATAGTAGGTACTCTCCTTACAACTCTTATAGCCCTGGCATTTGCACTTCCAATCGCTATGGGGATTGCAGTTTTTCTAGCAGAAATAGCTCCTAAAAATATCTCTCACATTGTTGGTATAGCTATCGAACTTCTAGCTGCTATTCCTTCCATCATCTTTGGTATGTGGGGGCTTTACTATTTTGCTCCTATTATCGCGGACTTAGTTGGTGGTTACCAGGTTTCACTTTTAACTGCTGGTCTTGTTCTTGGCGTTATGATTCTTCCATTTATGGCAGCAATCACTAGAGATAGTATGAACACTACACCTGGCGTTTTAAAAGAATCAGCTTATGCTCTTGGTGCTACAAAGTTTGAAGTCATAAAAGATATCATCTTTCCATACTCTAAGACTGGTATCATCGGCTCTATCATTCTAGCACTTGGTCGTGCCCTTGGTGAGACTATGGCTGTAGCATTTTTAATAGGTTCTATTTTTGTACTGCCAACTGCTATAAATAGTCCAACTATCTCTATCCCTGTTGCCATGGCAAATAACTTTGGAGAAGCAAGTGGTCTTGGTGAATCAGCACTCTTTTATTTAGCACTTATTCTTTTCGTCATAAGCTTTGCAGTTATTAGTATCGCAAAATTTTATTTCCTAAAAAAGGCTAATTAATGAGACTCTTAGCAAATAAAATCTTCTTAGGACTGAGTGTTTTATCAGCCGTAATAGGTCTCGCTTTTTTAGCATGGATTTTAATCACACTCTTTATAAAAGGTTTAGGTTCTTTTCACTTTAGCCTCTTTTTAAATGACCTCATAGATGGAGGTCTTCGTAACCTTATCATCGGTCAATTCATCCTAGCTGGTCTTGCTGCAGCTATCGGTATACCTCTTGGAATGGCAGCTGGTATCTACATACAAGAGTATGGAAAAGGAAGGTATGCAGATCTCATTCGTGACCTGAGTGACATTATGATGTCTGCACCTTCTATCGTAATCGGTGCATTTGTGTATGCTGTTATAGTTGTGCCTACTGGTGGGACTAGTGGTTTTGCTGGGGCTATTGCACTTGCTATCATGATGATACCCGTAGTTATCAACACTACTGATAATATGCTTTCACTTGTTCCTCGTGAACTCCGTGAAGCGGGAATCGCTCTTGGTGCTTCAAAGTATAGAGTTATTTTAGACATTGTCATAAAAGCTGCTAAAGTGGGAATAATGACTGGTATATTACTAGCGTTTGCTCGCATCATCGGTGAAACAGCTCCCTTACTCTTTACATCTGAGACATCAAACTACTTTAGTCTTGATCTAACTGAGAGTTTTCCATCTCTAACAGTGAGTATCTACGACCTAGCCAACGAACCCGAAGAGTCTAGCCGTGATCTTGCTTGGGCAGCTTCTTTCATACTAACAGTTTTGGTTTTAATCATAAATCTAACTGGAAGATTTATCACAAGAAATAAAGACTAACTCCTATCCCCTTTTCAGGAACATAGTGTGTTGTTATTATGATTTTAGACAAATAATGTCAACCGCGGAGTTAAACCCAAATCACGAAATAGAGAAATCATAAATCAAGTGCAAGTATCGTAAAATATGAGGGAGAAGAGAATAAAACTGCACCTGATACTTTCACCCAACAGGTGCAGTTTTTTTCCGTAAAAATGGAGCCGAATTATGCCACAAACAATTTTAGACTTTACTGTTGAATCCACAAGTGAAAAACTAACATCAAGAACAGGAGTCATTCTTCTAGGAGAATACTTAAAAGGTATAAGACTTGATTCGTTAAGCATGCGATATTTACCTTCTTCTACTTCTAACCGAGCATATCCATCATGGAACTATATAAATGCACTTATACTCTCTCTTCATAGCGGAGGTAGAGTTTTAGATGATATTAAAATGATTCATAACGATCAAGCAATGAGAAAAACTTTAAAGATGAATGATGTCCCAAAAGCAGATACTATTGGAAAATGGTTAAAGAGAACAGGACTCTTAGGTGTATATGGAATAGAAAAAATAAATGCTCATCTACTAAAATCTCATCTTAAAAGATGTGATTTAAATGAACTAGTTCTTGATATTGATGCAACAGTCATTGAAGCAGAAAAATCAACTGCTAGATCTACATACAAAGGTCCCCCTGGATATACACCAATAGTTGGGCACATTAATGGTGGGTTCTTAATACATAGTGAATTTCGTACGGGAAACATTGCCCCAGCAGATACTAATTTAACATTTACAGAAAAATGTATTAAACAACTCCCAAAAGGTGTTAAGTTAAAATATTTACGAGCTGATGGAGCATCATATCAAGTCAAGATTTTAAATTACTGCTTTGAAAACAATATTACATTTACCATTGGAGCACATTTAAGTCCTTCAACAAGAGCAGAAATCACTAAAATTACAACATGGAAACAACACTCAAAGTATGAACAAATCGCTGAGTACATAGATACTATGAAAAATGTTAATCAAGCATATCGTCTTATTGTAATAAAAAAACGAATAACACCTATGCTCCCGCATATTGAAGATTTACTTACACCAGAACAGAAGCAACACTACTTTGAAGAACATTATCATGTAATTGCTACAAATGACTTGGATCACTCAGCAAACGAGATGTTGGAATTTTATCGCCAACGAGGTGAAACCAGTGAGAATCGTATTAAAGAACTCAAGCGAGGATTTAATATGAGCTATATGCCTACTTCAGATTTTATGGCAAATGCTTTTTATTTTGCAATAGGCACTTTAGCTTACAATTTATTTGTTCTTTTTAAACAAACTTTTGAGAATAGTTGGCAAAAACATACAGTTCAAACAATTCGCTATAAACTCTACAATATTGCTAGTAAAGTAATCTCTCACTCAAGAAAAACTATCTTAAAAGTTAATGATAGTTTTCTTGAACTGATAAATCGTATTAGGCAAAAAAGCTATCAAATTTCTCTACAGTAGCTATCCTACACCAATACTTTTTTTGATATCTTTTTTACTATGTGTATAAAATACTGATGCCATTTTTTTGTAAAAATAGAAAAAATCCAAGGCTTATACTGATTTTACAAAGATTCACGATGAAGTTTTAAACCAATGCTACCATTAAAAGTAATTCAACATTTAAAATAGACTAAAACATCTTTTTAGCTCTTTTGAAAAATCTCTATTTCGTGATTTGGGTTTTTCTCATTGCTTGATCGTTATGAATCATTTTAATATCATCTAAAACTCTACCTCCGCTATGAAGAGACAGAATAAGTGCATTTATATAGTTCCATGATGGATATGCTCGGTTAGAAGTAATGGAAAAAAACTGCATCCGTTGGGTGAAAGTATCAGGTGTAGTTTTACTATCTTTTCCCTCATATTTTACGATACTTGCACTTAATTTATGATTTCTCTATTTCGTGATTTGGGTTAAAATAGTATCAGAAAGTAATAACACAAACTGTAGCATGAAAACTAAAAATATAATTGAGCAAAAAGCACTAGAATCACTTGTGGGTAGTACTGTTGAAGATAGTTTTATGGATATAGATAATGTACTATATATTTTAATAAAAGTGAATAAATCAAAAAAGATTGAGAAGCATTTAAAAATACTTAACAAGAAAAATTCAAGTTAATTAAACTTAAATTTTACTATAATAGATAAAATTAATTATTGGAGTAGATTATGCAAACTTTAGCCGTAGAAGTTCAAGAACATTATATTCAGGATTTCATGAAATATGTTAATAATCATAGTGAAAGTGTCACTATCTCTAAAGATAAAAATTTAGAGCTTGACCCATATTTTTATGAAAGAAGAAAAAAGTTACATCAAATTAGAGATGATGTAAAAAATGGTAAAATGAAGCTTTTAACTCAAGAAGAATCAGATGAAGAAATTGAATTATTTTTTAAAGAACTAGAAAATCAATGACAATAATAAGAACCGAAGAGTATCAAAAAGAACTATTAGCAATTTTAAAATATATTGCTAAAGACAAGATTACTGCGAGTCGAAAATTCAAAAAAGATTTAAACATACAAATTAGTAAAATTCCAGAATTTCCATATAAATACAGACAATCATTTTATTTTGAAGATGAAAATATTAGAGATATGATATTTAAATCATATACAATAAACTATGAAATAGATTTAAATAAAAATACAATATTTATATTTAGTATATTTAACCAAAACAAACCGTCATAGAGGTTCAGATACAACAAGACATAGGAAGTCAATAAATTTTCTAGCACAAAGTTAAAATAGGTAGTAAGAGAGCTGCTTAGAAAGTAGTTTTTACAACCCAATCTCTTCGTAACCATTATGTAACCAAACTTTCATACAATTAGCCATAAATTTTAAGGGCTTATATCATGACTGTAATGAACATCAAAAAATTCTCTTTTACTTACCCAAAAGTAGAACATCCATCACTACGAAATATCTCTCTACCAATAGAGAAAAATAAGATAACAGCACTCATAGGTCCAAGTGGTTGTGGTAAATCTACACTTCTTAGAAGTATGAACCGTATTCACGATATCTATCCAGGAAATAAGTACGATGGTAAAATCGAACTCCTTGATGAGAAGAGTGGAAAGATGCGAAACATCTTAGATATAAAAAAAGAGAATGAGTTTATTGAACTTCGTCAGCAGATTGGAATGATTTTTCAAAAACCAACACCATTTCCAATGAGTATCTTTGATAATGTTGCTTATGGTCTTAAAATTGCTGGTCTTAAAAATAAGACTGAATTAGCAGATAGAGTAGAACAAGCTCTTAAAGATGGTGCACTTTGGAAAGAAGTACAAGATAGACTTACAAAGTCTGCAATGGGGCTTTCAGGTGGTCAGCAACAGCGTTTGTGTATAGCACGAGCAGTTGCAGTTAAACCAGAAGTTTTACTTTTTGATGAGCCAACTTCAGCACTAGATCCTATCTCAACTGGAGCAATTGAAGAGTTACTTGTTGAACTAAAAAAAGATGTAAGTATCTGTATTGTTACACATAACATGCAGCAAGCATCTCGAATAAGTGACTACACAGCATTTATGTATTTAGGTGATTTAGTTGAGTATGACAAAACAGAGAACATCTTCTTAAATCCTAGAGAGAAGAAGACAGAAGATTATATTACAGGGAGATTTGGATAATGGTTACAAAATTTCAAGAAAATTTACAAGAGATAAAAAATAAGGTTACAGGAATTGGAACTGGTTTAGTAAGTGCAAATGAGCTTTTACTTGAAGCTATCCAGACTTGCGATACAAAAAAGTTTGAAGATGCTAAATCATATATCAAAAACATTAGTGCTAAAACAGACGATATTGATAACACTATCATTAAAGTCCTTGCTCTATATACACCAGAAGCTAGAGACCTAAGAAAAGTTATCGCCTATTTAAAAATCACAAATGAACTCTCTCGTGCTTCATCTAACACAAGAAGCTTTATCAGAGGTTTTACAGATGTATGTACTGATGTGGATGTTGCAACGATTAACGAATATGCTGTCCCTATGCAAAAGGCTACTGTAAACGCTATTAAAGTTTCTGTAGCTATGTTAAACATAGAAGATGAAGATGAAATTAGAGAAATTTACAATGAAGTTCTTATTGAAGAGAACAAGACGGATGATTTGTATGAAATGGTAGAGAGAAACCTACTTATACAAGCTAATGGGGCAGATAATTTTGAGAAGTATCACAAGATGCTCAAAGCACTTAGAAAAAGTTCTAAAATAGCTGCTCGTGCTATTAGCATAGCAAATCTTTTAGTCTATGCTAAAGTCGGTGGTAACTTTCACAACTAATTTTTGATACAATATAAGTATGAATACAACAATATTAATCGTTGATGATGAAGAAGATATCTTAGACTTAATGGACTATACACTCTCTAGTGAGGGTTATGATGTCATAACTTGTGTAGATACTTCAAACGTCAAAGATATTCTTGATGAAGAAGAGATTAGCCTTATACTAATGGATAGAAATCTACCAGGAGTCGAAGGTAGTATGTTTATAGAAAAGCTTCGCTCTGAAGGTTATAACCAACCCGTTATTTATGTAAGTGCAAAAGATATGTCTGAAGATATTGTTGAAGGTTTTGAGCGTGGTGGGGATGACTACATCACAAAACCTTTTAACATCAATGAACTCAAGGCTCGCGTAAAAGCACTTATCAGACGAACAAGTAAAACTCAAGCCGTGATTAAGTGCAGAGATATTACCTACAACTCCTCAAATAAAACTTTTAGTATTAATGATATAGAAATTAAACTCACAAGTTTGGAACATGACCTACTCTTAGAGTTTATAAAAAACCAAAAAATTCTTCTTTCTCGTGATGTCCTACTAGAGAGAGTCTGGAAAGATAGTCTTAATAAACAGTCAAAAACAGTAAATGTGGCTATTAAAAGACTCAAAGAGAATATCGACCCGACAGGTGAAAAAAACTACATTCAAGCTGTTCGTGGCGAGGGTTACATATTTTGCTAAATTTCCATCAGCTTATACTTAGAAAATTTCTTCTTATTTTTTCTATTCTTTTCGTATCAGTAGCATTTATAGTTTACTACTGGGTAAAGGGGTTTTATATTGACCAGACTAAAGATGCTCTTTTAAACAACATAAAAATCATCTCTTTTAATATTGAGCAAAATAATGACCTTGATGCATTAGCACAAAAAATAAAAGAAAATCTCGGTCTTAGACTCACTCTTATAGACCTCGATGGAAATATCATTGCAGAATCGCATAAAGATAAAACTAAGATGGAAAACCATAAGTACCGTGTTGAAATTATAGAAGCAAACACTAAGAAATATGGTTTTAAAATCCGTCACTCAGACACTATAAACAAGGACCTACTCTACATCGCTAAACGATGTAACCAATTCAAAAAACCAATATATATAAGACTCTCAAAAGAGATAAAAAGTATAAATCAAGAAATATTAGTCCTTGGAGAAGAGATTCTTTTTGTCTTAGTCCTATTTATCATAGTTATTTTGTTTATCACACTTAAAATCGCTAAGAGTATAGAGAGTGAAGTTCAAAAAATTGTTAACTTTCTCACCTCTCTTACAAAAAAGAATAAAGTGACATATATCTCATCTTCTCTATCTATAGAGTTTCATAAAATAACTTCTTTACTTACAAAAGTCTCACAAATTCTTGTAAAAAAAGAGAAACAAAAAACAAAATTCACTGCCAAACTACAGGTCTCAAACAAACAAAAAGATGATATTATCTCTGCCATATCTCATGAGTTTAAAAACCCAATAGCTGTTATCAATGGATACTCTCAAACCCTCATGGATGATGCAGACATTAACCCCAATATAAGACAGAAATTTTTAACTAAAATTTATAAAAATGGTCTTAAGCTTAGCGAACTCATAGACACATTAAGACTCTCAAGTAAACTAGATAGTGGTCAACAAGAGATGCACTTTTTAGATATAAACATTAAAGAGTTGATTGAGGAATGCGTTGATAACATTAAGCTTAACTACCCTAAACGCCAGACTATTATCAAAGGGAAAAAAGATATTACCATTAAAGGTGATGCTTCTCTTCTTGGTGTTGTCATTACAAATTTAGTAGAAAATGCATTTAAGTACTCTGAAGATGAAGTGACCATCGAATTTAATAAAAAAGAATTAAAGATTATAGATACAGGTATCGGTATTTCAAAAAACAATCTTCAAAATATCACTAGTAAATTTTATAGAGTCAATGAGAATAGTTGGAACAATTCTTTAGGATTAGGACTCTTTATAGTCAGTAATATTTTAACCCTTCACCGTTTCAAACTAGAAATACAGAGTAAAGAGAATGAAGGTTCAAGCTTTAGTGTGAAGTTTTAGTAACACTCTTGAGTTCCTGAGTATTTTTTAATCACTATTAAAGATTCCATTATCAATTAATCCGATATACTGTTAGCAGATTAAATTTCAGGAGATATATATGGGTAAATTTGTTAATAATACAGAAGAGTTTTTTAAGTTTTGTGAAGAGAACGATGTTCAATTCGTAGACTTTAGATTTACAGATATTAAAGGTGCATGGCACCATATTAGTTATAGAATGAGTGCTGTAACTGCTGGTCAACTTGAGAATGGTCTTCCATTTGATGGTTCTTCTATCGAAGCATGGCAACCAATTAATGAGTCTGATATGCTTCTTACTCCGGATGTAGGTTCTTCGTTTTTAGACCCATTTACTGCTGATCCAACTATCATTATGTTTTGTGATGTTTATGACATTTACAAGAACCAAGCTTATGAGAGATGCCCTCGTTCAATCGCTAAGGCTGCACTAAAACATGCTGAAGCTACTGGTGTTGCGGATGCTGCATACTTTGGTCCTGAAAATGAATTTTTCATGTTTGATTCTGTAACATTTGTTGATAACATCAATGAATCTGGTTACAAAGTTGATACTGAAGAGGGTGAGTGGAACTCAAACAATCCTTACCCAGAAATGTACAACACTGGACACCGCCCAGGAACTAAGGGTGGTTACTTCCCAGTTGCACCAACTGATAGCGCTGTAGATATTCGTGCTGAAATGATGCAAATTTTAGAGCAAGTTGGTCTTGAAGTTGTTCTTGGTCACCACGAAGTTGCTCAAGGGCAACATGAGATTGGTATCGTTTACTCTGACATCATCGGTGCTGCTGATAATGTTCAAAAGTACAAATATGTTATCAAAATGATTGCACACCTTAACGGTAAAACTGCTACATTTATGCCTAAACCAATGTTTGGTGATAATGGTAATGGTATGCACGTTCACCAATCACTTTGGAAAGATGGTAAAAACCTTTTCTACAAAGAAGGAAACTACGGTAACCTTTCTGAAATGGCTCTACAGTATGCTGGTGGTATCTTTAAACACTCTGCTGCAGTTTCAGCGTTTACTAACCCTACAACAAACTCTTACAAGAGATTATTACCAGGTTTTGAAGCACCAAGTATTCTTACTTACTCTGCTAAAAACCGTTCTGCTGCTTGTCGTATTCCATACGGTGCAGGTGAAGGTGCAACACGTCTTGAGATGAGATTCCCAGATAGCTCTTGTTGTCCTTACCTTGCATTTGCAGTAATGATGATGGCTGGTCTTGACGGTATCAAGAATGCTGATGTTCCTGTTGGTCCAATGGATGAAGATCTTTATGAACTTTCTCTTGATGAAATTCGTGAAAAAGGTATTCCTCAAATGCCACATACACTTCGTGAGGCTGTTGAAGGTCTTATCGGTGATAGTGATTTCCTTAAACCAGTATTTAGTGATGAGTTTATCAATGCTTACCAACACTACAGATTTGAAAGAGATGTATGGCCAGATGAAGGTCGTCCAACTGCTTACGAGTTTAAAACTACATACCAGTGCTAGTCTAAACTTTAATGTTTTGAGGTCTCCCCTCAAAACACCCTTTTATATTTTTTTTATCTTGCTTTTGCTATAATCTTTCTTATATGACTAAAAACCCTTTTACACAAAAATCACCAACAATAAAACGAAGAGAAAATCCGAAAGGAAAATATGCTCAACTCAATACAGAAGACCTACTCGATGCTGTAAAAAAAAGTGCTAATTCTGTTCACCGTGGTGATTTAGACATACTGCTAGAAATATTTTTAGATAGATATAATGAAAAACAGACTCAGTTAGACAAACTTAATCAGAATCTAGAAGAGAGAATCCAACTACAACTCAAACTAGCACATGACAGTCAAAAACGCTATGAACAGCAAGCCAAGATGGCAGCCATGGGTGAGATGATGGATGCTGTAGCTCATCAATGGAAACAACCACTAAATGCCCTTTCAATGATGTCAGACTTACTCCTAGAAGATTTTAAGGATGATTTAGTTGATAATGCATATATTGAAGAACTTTCAAAAGATGCCCAGACACAAATAGAACATATGGTAAATACCTTAGAAGAGTTTAGAAACTTTTTTCGTCCTAAAGAGATAGTTGAAAGTTTTGGCATAAAACGTTGTATATCTTCTGTTTTAATTCTAGTAAATGATGAGTTTATGAAAAATACAATAAACATTCATATTCAAAGTGAACAAGAAGTTTTAGTTCATGGTATTGAAAATGAGTTCAAACACCTTGTTTTAAATATCATAAACAATGCAAAAGATGCTTTTAATGAAAGAGATATTAAACAGAGAGATATCTTTATAAGCTTTTCTAAAGACGACGCAAATATTACACTTCAGATATCAGATAACGCAGGTGGAATTCCAGATAAGGTAATAAACGATATTTTCAAACCAGATGTTACAACTAAAATAGAAGGAAAAGGTACAGGAATTGGTCTCTATATGAGTACTCAAATAGCTGAAAAACTTGGTGGAAAACTAAGTGTAAAAAATCTAGACAATGGTGCAGAATTTTCCCTTACAATCCCATTAGTATCTAATATTAGCTAATCAAATATTTCTACTTCTTCACAATATTTCTTAAAGAATCAAAAAACTAAGTTCTACAACTTTTTTATAACTCAAAATTAGATATAATTCGCATATTAATAATATATGTAAGAGTCTATTATTAAAAATTTCAAGTTTAAAGGATTCATAATGATGAATCATATCCCACAAGGTAAGTATAAAGCTTACCCACAAATAGATTTGCCCTCTCGTCAGTGGCCAACTAAAACTATTACGACTGCTCCAGCTTGGTGTAGTGTTGATTTAAGAGATGGAAACCAAGCTCTAATTAACCCTATGTCAATGGAAAAAAAACTTGAACTTTTCAGACTCTTACTCAAACTTGGCTTTAAAGAAATCGAAGTTGGTTTTCCATCTGCTTCAAAAGTAGAGTTTGATTTTTTACGCCGTTTAGTTGATGACAAGTTAATCCCTGATGATGTAACAGTTCAAGTACTTGTTCAAGCTCGTGAGCACTTAATAGCGAAGAGTTTTGAGGCACTTAAAGGTGTTAAAAAAGCAACTGTTCATCTTTACAACTCAACTTCTGTTGCACAACGTAAAATCGTCTTTGGCAAGACTCAAGAAGAGATTATCGCTCTTGCTTTAGAGGGTGTAGAGTTAGTTAAGAAGTATGAAGCCGCACATGATGGAGAGATTTACTTAGAGTACTCACCAGAGAGTTTTACAGGAACTGAGTTAGAGTTTTCTGTAAAAATCTGTAATGGTGTAACTGCTGCTTGGGGAATTAGTGATACTAGAAAAGTCATTATAAACCTTCCCTCAACAGTAGAGATGGCTACACCAAATATCTATGCAGATCAGATAGAGTGGATGGCCGGACACTTAGACAATAGAGAAAATATAATCATCTCAACTCATACACATAACGATAGAGGTACTTCTGTCGCTGCGACAGAATTAGCACTTTTAGCGGGTGCGGATAGAGTTGAGGGTACACTTCTTAGTAATGGTGAGAGAACAGGAAATGTTGATATCATTACCCTTGCTCTTAACATGACAACTCAAGGTGTTGACTCTAAACTTAACTTTGGAGATATCAACGAAGTTTTAGATGTAGTTGAGAGATGTACAGAGATGCATACACATGCTCGTCACCCTTATGTTGGCGAATTAGTCTATACAGCATTTAGTGGTTCTCACCAAGATGCTATTAACAAAGGTCTAGCATATCAAAAATCTAAAGACGATGAGTTTTGGGAAGTGCCATACTTACCTATCGATCCAGTTGATGTTGGTCGTTCTTATGAAAGTATAATTCGTATTAATTCACAATCTGGAAAAGGTGGTGTAGCTTATATACTAGAAAAAAACTATGGTTATTCTCTTCCAAAAGCGATGCATCCTGAGATAGGAAAAATAGTCCAATCAGTCACGGATACTAAAGGAAAAGTTTTAGATGCATCAGAAATCCTCGAGATTTTTAATAAGACATATTTCCAAACACCAGAACATATCTCTTTTGTCCATGTAACACTATCTTCAAAAGATGGTATTTCCAACTGTGCTTTGACATATAAATACAAGGGTAAAGAGATTACAGCAGAGGGTAAAGGTAACGGACCCATTGACGCTTGTAAAAATGCACTTATGCAAGACTATAAAAATGAATTTACTATTAACTCTTATTCAGAACACTCATGTGGAGACACAAGTGGAGCTAAAGCTGTAGCATACATTGAGCTACAGACTAAAGACATGCTATCATGTTTCGGTGTAGGAGCTGATAATAATATCGCTACTGCATCGCTTAAAGCAATGTTTTGTGCTTTAAACAGAACCTTTAACTAAAAGGATAGATTGATGAAAGAATTATCTCAAATATTCGAAAACAATAAGAAGTGGGCACAGAGTGTTCGTGATGGTGATCCAGAGTTTTTTCAAAGACTCTCTACACAACAGAGTCCTAAGTACTTATGGATAGGATGTGCGGATAGCCGTGTCCCTGCAAATCAAATTATGAGCCTTCCTCCAGGTGATGTCTTTGTACACCGTAATATTGCAAATGTCATCGTTCATACTGATCTCAATGCACTCTCAGTTATACAATATGCTGTAGAAGTTTTAAAAGTAGAACATATCATTTTATGTGGACACTATAGTTGCGGTGGAGTAAAGGCCGCTATGGGTGATAAACAACATGGTCTAATAGATAACTGGTTACGTCACATTAAAGATGTACAACGTTTTCATGAAAAAGAACTTGCCCTCATTGAAAATGAAAATGAGAAGTATGCTAGACTTTGTGAACTAAATGTTATAGAACAGACTAACAATATTTTAAATACAACTATCGTCAAAAATGCTATAGCTAGTGGACAAAGTCTAAAAGTTCATGGTCTTATTTACAATGTCAATGATGGTCTTCTCCACAATCTCCATACATTAGACTAAAAAGAGAGTCCTAAAATAAGTTCTGGATAAGAGTTTGAACACTCATCAAAAGGACAGTTACTATACTCTTCGTAGGCATAGCCTATGGAGACATAAGTATTTTTATTAATAAATGCTAATCCACCTCTAGCACCATATGATTCAAAATCCCTAAACCCATCACTAACAAAAGTTTCACGGGCAAATAGACCCGCATAAGGTCTAAACAGCTCACTTAAAGGTATGAAATAGTTTGTAGAGAGTGATAGTTCATTTTTAGTTGGAGTACCACCAAACCAACCTCTATAGGCTATACCGACATTAAGGTTATCAACTACAAAGTAATTAGCACTCAAACCAGCTATTGTATACGTGTTATTATAAGACTGACTTGTTCCAAGTGTAACACCTACTCCTAGTTTTCCTTTTTCAAAAACATCTGAGTTTAAAAAGCTACTTACTAGACATAGAGATAAAAATACTTTTTTTATTACCATAATAGCTCCTCTTGTGGATCTTGACTCTGTTCTGCTCTTGGTGGTTTTGAGATATCACTAAAATACTCTTTTCTTTTACCTACATCAACTTCGATAATACCTTCTGGAACATCAAACTCTCTTTGAATTTGTGGATAGAGTCTTAAAACATTTTCATAATAAGTTCTAAATGCGGGACCAGCTATACGACCACCTGTTTCACGTTTATACATCGGTGTATTATCATCATTGCCAAACCAGACAATAGTTGTTATTGTAGGGGAGTACCCAGCTAACCAACCATCGATATTTTTATTTGTAGTCCCTGTTTTGGCAGCTAAATCTAAACCTCTTACTCGTCCACGTCTTGCAGTACCACGAGTTACTACATCTTTTAAGATAGTAGTCATAATATAGGCTTGAGTAGGGATAGAAGTTATATGACTTACCTCTCTTTTTTCATATATCTCTTGGCTACCTTGAGAAATACTAGAGATTAAATGTGGTTCAACTTGAACACCTTTGTTTGAGAAAGATGTATAAAACTTAGCTAACTCTAGTGGTGACATAGACATAGTCCCAAGAGAAATAGAGAGATCATTTGGAATATTTTTAATATTAAATTTCTTCAATTCTTTGATTAAATTTCCAAGTCCTATATCATTTACTAAGTTTATCGTTGCAAGGTTTCTTGAATGAATAAGTGACTCACGAAGAGTAACAAGACCCTTATAATTTTTCTCATAATTTTTAGGTCTCCACTTTACATCTTCACCATTTTTTTCATACTCATATGTCTTAGCTATATCTACAAGCTCTGTAGCACCACTAAAACCAAAGTCAATAGCTACTTGATAGATAAAAGGCTTAAATGCTGAACCTGGCTGACGACGGCCTTGTGTCGCTCGGTTATATGAGCTCTTTTTATACTCAGTGCTTCCAACTAGTGCTAAGATATCACCAGAAGCTGAGTCAAGTGAAACAATAGCCCCATTTAGCTGGGAAACATTAATATCTTGAGGCTCAAATATTTCATCTTCTGTTGGATTTTTTATCTTTAAAAACTTTGCTAATTTATCTTCTTCTTTTTGTTTATAAATTTCGATTCTTTTAAGTGCTTCATCATAAGAAAACTTTAGAGACTCTCTTGCTGCTACTTGAAGTCTAAGATCTATAGTTGTATGTATTTCATATCCACCAGTTTTAAGATCACTGATATTCATATCTCTAAATCTACGTGCCACTTCATCAACGATAAAAGGTGCTTTGTTTTGAGTAAGTGTATCGTTAAAAACTTCTGGATTTTCTGAGAGGGCATTCTGATATGTACTATCATCTATCCAACCTAAAACATGCATTCTAGTAATAACACGATTTGCTCTACCCATAGAGATTTCATAGTTTTTTGTTGGTGCATAAGTACTTGGTGCTTTTGGAAGTCCTACAAGTATAGCCATCTCTTTAAGGGTTAAATCCTCAAGCTTTTTATGAAAGTAACCATCTGCTGCAGTTTTCACACCATAATAACCATGACCATAATAGATCTCATTTAAGTAGCGTTCTAATATCTCTTCTTTTGTAAGGGCATGTTCTAATTTTAGTGCATAGATAGCTTCTTTTATCTTACGAGAGAGTTTCTTCTCTCTCGTTAAAAGAACATTTTTTACTAACTGTTGAGTAATAGTACTAGCACCCTCAACAGCACGACCAGCACGTATAACTTTTATAGCTGCACGAAAAATAGCATCTATATTAATCCCAGGATGCTCAAAAAAAGTAGTATCTTCAATGGCAACAAGAGCTTCAATAATCCGAGGAGGAATCTCATCATATCTAGCATAATAACGATGTTTTTTATTAAATATATTTGCAATTTTTTTTCCATCTTTATCGTAAATTCTACTTGTAACTTCTGGATTATAATCAACTAATGAAGAGATATCATACTTAAAATTAAGAAGGAAATACCCTACTAAAACGAATGGTGACAACAGACCTAAAATAAGACCGCTTATTATTATTTTTCTTCTTGTGCTCATGCTCTAAATTCCCTATTTAAAAAGTTTGCTTCTATCAATGTTCTTGTGTACTCTTGCACTGGAGAGTTCATCACTTCTTGCATATCTCCGCTCTCAACTACTTTGCCATGCTTAATAACACAGATATCTTTGCATAAACTCTTTGCAGAAGAGATATCATGTGTTACAAAAAGCATTAAAAAGCCCTCTTTTTTCTGAAGTCTACTTAACAGGTCAATGATAAGGACTCTTGTCACAGGATCAAGTGCTGTAGTTGGTTCATCTAAGAGTAAAAGCTTTGGTTTCTTTGAGAGGGCCATAGCTATCACTACACGCTGGAGCTGACCACCTGAAAGTTCTGGAGGAAATCTATTAAGAAGTTCTTCATCTAAGCCAACCTCACAAAACAACTCTTTAATCCTACTCTCATCTATAAAAAACTGCTTCTTTACCTTTGTAAGAGGAGAGAGTGCTGTAAAAGGATTTTGAGGGATAAATGCCACACTACTCCCACGACTCAAATCAAACTCACAACTTGACTCTAACTCTAAAGTCATACTATTTGGAAGCATTCCTAAAAGAGCTTTAAGTGTCAGACTCTTACCACTACCACTTTGACCAACTAGTGCTAAGGATGTCTCTATCTCAAAGTCTATATCAACCAAGATAGTATCATCTATTTGAACTTTTAGTTTATCAATCTTCATTATTTTATTTTAGCCAAAGAAGTACACATACGCCTTAACTCATCTTCACTCTCACCAAGTCTAGCGATAAGTCTGATAATAGCTTTAGGAACTGTTGGCTGTCTTATAGCCCCCACACTGAAACCTAACCCTTTCATCTCATCTTTAATCTTTAGGACTTTTTTATTATCATTAATCAATATTGGAACTATTAAACCCTGAACTTCCACCCCTAATATCTCTTTTACAATACTCTGATTAGCTTTTATCTGCTCTTTTAAATTTTGTATATTTGCTAAAATATATAGAAGAGATTTATGTGCTAAAAGTGTGTCATACAAAGAGAGTGATGTAGCATAAATAATAGGCTTAGCACGGTTAATGAGATACTCATTTATATGCGAAGAACTTAGTATAAAAGCACCGAAACTACCATAAGCCTTTCCAAGTGTCCCCATCTTAATATGGTTATCTTTTACAGAAATACCGTAATAATCAAAAACACCCATCAACTTCTTACCTATCACCCCACTACTATGTGCTTCGTCTACTATTAAAATAGCATTTGCTTCATCAGCTATCCTAAAAACTTCTTTAGGACATAAATCTCCATCCATAGAGTAAATACCTTCTACAGCTATAACCTGGCGTTTAGAAGTAGAAGTATTTAGTAGTTCTTTTAACTCATTCATATCATTATGTTTAAAAAACAGTACATCTATACCATGCAGTTGTGAGGCTAAAACACCAGATGCATGATAGAGTTCATCCATAAAAAGTGTGTCACCTTTGCGAACAAGAGATTCTATAAGTGCTATATTGGCATTAAAACCACTGCCTAAAACAACACATGATTCAAACTTATTAACTATACAAAGTGCATCTTCAAAATCTTTATGTATCTGATGATAACCATTTACTAGCATTGAAGCTTTTGACGAGTGAACTTTTAAACCATCAAGTTCTTGTGTGGTTTGAAGATGTAGTTCTATTTTATGAGCAAGACCTAGATAATCATTTGAAGCAAAATCTTTTAGAGAGTTACTTACAACTTCTCTCGTTCTATATCGTCCTGCTTTTTTAAGAGCTTTAAGCTCATTAGCATAAAACATTACTTTACTATAACCTTATTTCTACCCTGATCTTTTGCATCATAAACACCTTCATCAACACGTTTAAGCATACTCTCTACATTGTCATCACGTAAAAATTCTGTCACACCAAAACTCATAGTTATTGGTAAGATTTTTTTATGATTTTCTACAAGTTTTCGTAAACGCTCAGCTAGTTTAGTAGCTTCTTCTATTGCAGTATATGGCATTACTATAACAAACTCTTCCCCACCTATACGACAGAATATATCTCTATCTCGAAGACTATCTTTGATAAGATTAGCATACTCTATAAGTACTTCATCACCGGTAGCATGACCATAAGTATCATTTACTTTTTTAAAAAAATCAATATCATACATTATAAGAGAAAGTGGAATTTTATATCGTCTTGAAGTTTCAGTCTCCTCTTCCATAATCTCATCAAAATATCTTCTATTACCGATATTTGTTAAAGGGTCTTCAACACTAATCTTCTCTAAATTCATCATATGCTCTTCAGATTGTGTAATGTCTGTCATCGTTACAGTATAGAGACCTTTTTCTTTAGAAAACAGAGAGACATGAACTACAAAAAGATAGACTCTATTATTTATTTCCATCTTTATTTTATTACCAATTTCAGGATGCTTTATCATATAATCAATCCAGCTTTTACCAGAGATTTCTCTTGGTAAGAAACCATCTTCTTTCATAAAAAAATCACCTAAACATGTATGTGAAGCATTAAAAGATTTCAGGTCTTTATACTCTGGCATAAAAGTAAAAAACATCTTATTTGCATCTATTATTTTCTTTTTATCTGTTACTAGAATTATATCTTGGGAGGAGTCTAAAATACTTTTGTAAAGAATTTTTTGGCGTTTAGTCCGTGTATATAAAATAATAAATATAAAGAGTAAAACAATCAGAAGACTCATGAACTCAATAATAAATATTTCATCTAAACCAAGAGCAGTAACTTGTGCAAATATAAACTCTTTGATTTTTTCTAATATATCTGACATCAACTCTCCTCCATAAATCTCTGCAGAACTTCCACACTCAGTCCCATCGCAGTAGATTCATATCCTCGTACTTCTTTGATGTAAGATTTACAAAAACCTTCAACCATACAAGCACCAGCTTTTCCTCTCCACTCACCACTTTCTAAGTAAGCATCTAAGTCGTCCATATCAAATGCTGAAAATATATAATCTGTCTGAGAAATATCTATCACTTTTTTATTTTTAGACTGGTAAATCATACAGGTAATAATGCTGGTAATATTTCCACTTTGAGTTATTAAAATATTACGAGCATCATCAACACACTTTGCTTTTCTAAGGATTAAACCCTGTGATGTCACTACAGTGTCCGCGACTACAAGAGGCATATCTTCATATCCAAATGCTGCTACATTGGCATTGTATTTTCCAAGAGTAGCTTGATATACAAAGTTTTTTGGAGAGGAAGCAACTATACTATCTTCATCAAAATCAACACTCTCTTGCTTAAATACCACACCGGCATTAGTTAAAAGCATTGAACGAGTTTGTGAAGATGAGCATAGTCTAAGCATTTCTAAGAGTAACTCCGAGATAAATTGCTATGATTCCTAAAGCAATGTTTAATGGAACCATATATTTTCCTATCATTGATAGTGCATTTTTTGCACCAACTGTATCACCCTTTACTAAAAGTTTATCCGCTTTTGAGCGTCTAAACATCATAGCTGCTAAATTAGCTGACATAATCATCCAAATAACTTCTTTTACATGAATAAGATTGTAAAGATTCATAGCATACTCGCTAATTATATTTCCATTTTCATCAACTGCTGCTGCTCTAAAACCTAATGCTACTGCCATAATAACTGCCGTAGTAATAAGAATAATCACAAATGGAGCGACTATATAAAAAAGGCGCTTAAGCGCATGAGAAATTCTTTCTAATCTATGGAGTGGATTTTCAATATGAACAAATGATTGATGTGCAGCAAAGCGCATAGCAATCATTCCACCAACCCATACAACAGCGGAAAGGATATGTAAAAATACTATCTCCGTCCCAAACGATCCAAAAAGTTCCATCATAAAGTTTTTCATCTAGCTCAGTACCTCAGTTATAAACGCTAATGAAGCCTCTTTTGCTTCAGGAAGTTTAGCAGGAAGTTTTCCTCCAGCTTGTGCGAAGTCTGGACGACCACCTCCACCACCACCTAAAATAGGAGCGATCTTTTTAATCCAGTCACCAGCTTTAGCAGCTGAGTCTTTAACACCACATGCTATTAAAACTTTATCACCTTTCACTTGAAAAAGCATCGCACAAAGTTTATCATTTTCATTTTTAAGTGCATCGATTTTTTCTTTGATGTCACCAGTTGGGTACTCTTCAACTACTACAGTTACACCATTTATCTCAGATGCTGTAACTTCTACTTTTGCAGAGTTTTGAGCATCTTTTAGTTCAGATTTAAGATCAACTATCGTAGATTTTAATCTGTTTACACCAGCAAGAACATCAAGGTTTTTCACTTCACTCTCAACTTCTTTTAAAATAGATCTTTGCTCACAAAAGTACTTATAAGCAGCATTTCCACAAACAGCTTCTATTCGTCTCACACCAGCTGAAACACCAGACTCTTTTGTAATGATAAATGAACCGATATTTGCAGTGTTAGTTACATGAACTCCACCACAAAACTCAATACTTGCATCAGCAAAACTCACTACTCGAACTTCATCGCCGTACTTCTCACCAAACTGGCTTTTTGCACCGCTCTTTTTAGCGTCTTGGATACCTAAAACTTCTGTCTTAGTAGCTATGCTTCTCATGATTTCATTATTAACACGAGTTTCAATCTCTGTTAGTTGTTTAGCTGAAACTGCTTTTGGATGAGAGAAGTCAAAACGAAGACGACTTGCATCATTAAGTGAACCAGCCTGAGAAATATGATCACCTAAAACATCAAATAAAATTGCATGAAGAAGGTGAGTTGCTGAATGGTGTTTAATGATCTCATCACGAGAATTATCAACTATCGCATCTACAACTGTCTTCACTTTAAGAGTTTTTGTAACTTCAATCTGAGAAAGAGAAAGACCAAAAAACTTTTTAGTATCTAAAACTTTTGCAAAACCTTCAAGCTCTCCCCCGTCACCAGTTTGACCACCTGACTCTGCATAAAAAGGAGTAGTATCAAGTAGTACCCAACCTTTAGAACCAGCGTTTAAAACATTTGAATGTTTATACGACTCATCTAAAAGTGCTAAAACTTCCCCTGAGTGTTGTGTAAAATCATAACCGACAAATGTATTCTCACCAAACTTTTCTAAAAGCTCTTTAAAGTCACCGTTTACTGCATCATCTCCAGAGCCTTTCCAAGCTGCTTTTGCTGATGTTCTTTGAGCTAACATTAACTCATCAAACTTTGTTCCGTCAAGAGTCATATCATGACTTTTTAACATATCTTCCGTAAGGTCAAGTGGAAAACCAAAAGTATCATAAAGTTTAAACGCCACTTCCCCACTAAACACATCTTTAGTATTTTTCAACTCTTCATCAAAAAGTGCGATTCCACGTTCGATAGTTTTGAAAAATCTAGCTTCTTCGAGTTCAATTTGTTCTCTTACTGCATTAGCTTTAGTTCTAAGGTAATCATATTCACCACCCATAATCTCAACCAAAGTATCTACAAGTTTAAACATAAAAGGAGCACGAAATCCAAGTAAGTAACCATGACGAACTGCACGACGCAGTATACGACGAAGAACATACCCTCGACCCTCATTTGAGAAGTTAGTCCCTTGAGAGAGTAAGAAAACAGATGTTCTAATATGATCAGCTATAACACGGTACGATGCACCAGTAGCATACTCATATTTTTTACTAATTAGCTCTTGAACTTGATTTATCATTGGCATAAAAAGAGATGAAGAGTAGTTAGAAGTAACTCCTTCTTTGATAGCGACAACACGTTCAAGTCCCATACCAGTATCTATAGATGGATTAGTAAGTGAGATTCTTTTCCCACCCTTCTCTTTTACTTCGTACTGCATGAAAACTAGATTCCAGATTTCTAAAAATCTATCACCCTCTCCACCCATTCTATCTTCAGGTCCGTTAAACTCCTCTGCACCTTGGTCATAAAAGATTTCAGAACATGGTCCACAAGGTCCTGTATCACCCATAGTCCAGAAGTTATCAGCATCACCAAGACGCATGATACGGTCTGCACTTATGTGTTTCTTCCACATCTCTTCTGCTTCATCATCAGAGTCATGAACTGTAACCCAAAGTTTATCAATGTCAAGTTTAAGAACTTCAGTCAAAAACTCCCATGCATAAGCGATAGCTTCTTCTTTGAAGTAATCTCCAAAAGAGAAGTTTCCCATCATTTCAAAGAAAGTATGATGACGTGCTGTATGACCAACATTTTCAAGGTCATTATGTTTTCCACCAGCTCTTAAACAAGTCTGACAAGATGTAGCTCTTGGATTAGCAGGTGTTGGAATTTCCCCTGTAAAAATAGACTTAAAGGGAACCATCCCCGCATTGTTAAAAAGAAGTGTCGCATCCTCGGGCACTAATGGTGCTGAAGCAACTCTACTATGTTGTTTTGATTCAAAAAATTTTAAATACTCTTCTCTTATATTCATTGTTAATACTCTTTTATAAAATTACGCGATTATATCCTAATTTAGCTTGTAACTTTTTTATTTCTAGTTCAGAGACATTTGTGTCATATTTTAAAAATTTATTAAGCACAAGTTTTATTTATATTTGATTATGATAATATCATTAAATAATTTTTAATAAGGTGATAAAATGTATAGTTCATATAATATATTAGTAGTAGATGATGTAGTGGAAAATATACAAGTTGCAATGAATGTTTTAAAAGAAGATAACTATAACTTAACATTCGCACTTAACGGTGAAAAAGCACTTGAACTTATCAATGATAATGACTACGACCTAATTCTACTCGATATTATGATGCCTGGGATTGATGGATATGAGGTATGTAAACATATTAAATTAAATCCGCAAAAGAGTGATATACCTATTATTTTTTTAACAGCCAAAACAGATATCGAATCTATTTCAAAGGCATTCACATTAGGTGCTGTTGACTACATTACAAAACCTTTTAATGCTGATGAACTTCTTGCACGAACTAGAAACCATGTAGAACTTTATAAATCCCGTCAACTTTTAGCACAAAACAACCTCTCATTAAAAGTAAAACACGAAGTAGAAACAGCAAGACTTCTTACTGAACTAGAAAAAACCCAAAGAGAAATCATCTATATACTTGCCGAACTTACAGAAGCAGTTTCAGATGAGACAGGTCAACATATCAAACGTGTAGCAAATATTTCCAGACTTCTTGCATACTATCATCCAACACTAAATGAAGAAGATGTTGATACTGTTTACTGTGCTGCACCTATGCATGATATAGGTAAAATTGCTGTTGACCAAAACATACTACATAAACCTTCATCCTTAACTGCAGAGGAGTTTGAAATCATGAAAACTCATACTACACTTGCACATAAAGTTCTCAAAAACTCAGAAAGAAAAATCATAAAATCTGCGGATATTATAGCGATGCAACATCATGAAAAATGGGATGGTTCAGGTTATCCAAAAGGTCTAAAAGGCGATGATATACATATTTATGGGCGAATTGTCGCTATTGCAGATGTATTTGATGCACTAACCCATAAACGAGTATATAAAGACTCTTGGACTGTAAATGATGCTACTGCATACATCCAAAAAAATGCAGGTACTCACTTTGATCCAAAGCTTGTAAAAATATTTATGGATAATGTTGAAGAGTTTGTAGTCCTAGCCCATGTATAAGATTTCACTTCTTGTACTTGTCTTTGTCTTTACCCTTGGCGCAGTTGAACACAAGGTAAAGTTTACAAAAAAAGAGAAACTTTGGCTAAGTACTAACCCTACAATAAGTTATGTTTATGACCCAGATTGGGCACCATTTGAGTGGAAAAATGATATTGATCAACATACTGGGATTATTGCAGATATATTACAACTTATCGAACAAGAATCAGGTATCTACTTTCATGGAGTCAATACTGACACATGGGAAGAATCAACAAGTTTGGTAAAAGCGGGTTTAGTCAACATGTATAGTGCTGTTATACCAAATACCCAAAGAGAAAATTATATGAATTTTTCTCATAAAGATATATACAGATATAAGTCTGTTTTTGTCATAAAAAAATCTAATGAACTGAACTTCAAAAATATTCCACAAGATTTAAAAGAACTGAAAATTGGTCTTGTCAAAGGAAATGCACTTGGTACCTTATTAAAAACTGAGTATCCTGAACTAAACTATTATGATTTAAGTACTACACATGATGGTTTTACAAAACTTCAAAATGAAGAGATAGACCTCTTTTGTGTAAATGAAATTACAGCAAAATACTTCATCAATAAAAAAGGTTTTGAAGATACAAAAATTGCATATAAACTTAAGTATAAGTTTCATTTAAAAATAGCTCTTGCCAAAGATATGCCAAGTGTTGCTCTTTCTATCATAGATAAAGTTCTTGCTAGTATTTCTGAAAAAGAGTTAAACAGCATCTTCAATAAATGGACAGAAGCTCCACAAAAAGAGAAAATAGATTTAATGCTTTATCTCAAACTAGCCAGTGGAATTCTTCTTATTTTACTTTTTTTATTATGGCATAACAGAAAACTTCAAAAACTTGTAAACAACAAAACATCAGCACTTAACGAAGCACTCTCAAGTCTTGAACTTCAAGTAAAAGAGAGAACAAGCGAGCTTTCTCGCTCTAAAAAAAACTTAGAGGACACTACAAATGCTATCACTGATAGTATTTACTATAAAGATTTAGAACTGAACTACATCTGGGTAAATGATGCTTTTTGTAAATATACACATCTTCCAAGGGAAGAGATCATTGGGAGTAATGATTTTGATCTATTTGATGAAGATATCAGTATCAAATCCAACTTTCAAGATAGCAATATTTTAAAAGATTCTAAAAGCATCTATTTTGAAGATAAAATTCAAAGTCCTATTGGTAAAACAATTTATATTGCAGCTCAAAAACATGCACTTAAAGATAAAAATAAAGAGATATATGCAATAGTTGGAACAATAGCCAATATTACAGTACAAAAAGAGACAGAAATAGAGATACGAAGACAAAAAGAGTTTATCCAGACTCTTATAAACTCCCAAGAGCAGATTATAATCACAACAGATGGGGACTCTTTACTTAGTGTAAATGAAACTTTTTTAGACTTCTTTGCCGTATATTCTATTGAAAACTTTCAAGAAGAATACGGTTACAAATGTATCTGCGAATCTTTTAATACAGATGCTCCGGAGGATTATCTCCAAGTTATGATGGAAAGAGAGACATGGATTGAGTATGTTATCTCAAGGTCTTATCACAGTGAAACCATTAAAGTGAAAATAACACGTGCTGATACTGACTTTGTTTTTTCAGTCACTGCTGCAAAACTTCCAGGAAAAAAAGATATAAAATCTGCAGTCTTCACAGATATTACTGAACTAGAACAAGCTAAAGAAATTGCACAACAAGCAAATGCTTCTAAAAGTGAATTTTTAGCAAATATGTCTCATGAAATTCGTACACCAATGAATGCAATTATTGGATTTAGTGAACTTCTAAATGAACAGATAGAAGACAAAAGACTTAAACAGTTTACAAAAACTATTCAATCAGCAGGACATACTCTTCTTGAACTTATAAACGATATCTTAGATATTTCAAAAATTGAAGCAGGTAAGCTAAATATTACAACTAGTCCAACTAACCCATATAATCTAATTGAGGACACGGCCTCTATCTTCTCTCTAAAACTTCAAGAAAAAGATCTTGACCTGATTATAGATATTGACCAGTCTATACCTCAAACAATTATTATTGATGAAATCAGAGTAAGACAAATTTTGCTTAATCTGATTGGAAATGCTGTTAAATTCACTGCTCACGGTCTTATAAAAATCACAGCAAAACAGATTAAAATAAATAATATTGAAAGTACGGTTGATCTTAAAATATCTATACAAGATAGCGGAATAGGAATAAAAGAAAATCAACTTGAAAAAATATTTCATAGTTTTGAGCAACAAGATGGCCAAGACAACAAAGAGTATGGTGGGACAGGGTTAGGACTAAGTATCTCTACTAAACTTGCTTCAATGATGGATGGTGACTTAAGTGTCGAGTCTATTTATGGAGAAGGTGCGACCTTTCATCTTACACTTCATAATATCAGTATTTCCTCGATAATTGTTCAAAAAGAGGTAGACAAAGAGCTTAAAAAATATATCTTTGATTCTGCAACTATTTTACTTGTTGACGATATACAAAATAACCGTGAACTTGTTGAACAAAACTTCAAAAATACAAATATTAAAATTATCAGTGCAGCAAATGGAAAGATTGCAACCCAACTAGTAGAAACTGAAAATATCGACCTTGTATTGATGGATATTAGAATGCCTGTTATGGATGGTTATGAAGCTGCAAAAATTATCAAATCTAGCCATAAAGAACTGCCTATAGTTGCATTAACGGCTTCAGTAATGGAGGATGAATTTCAAAGAATTAAAAGTGAATATTTTGATGGTTACCTTAGAAAACCTGTACTTAAAAAGCACCTCTTTGATGAACTGGCACAGTACTTAACATACCAGATACAAAAAGATGAAATAAACACTATTCCTCTCACTATAAAACTCTCTGAGAAGGCATGTGAAAATAGAGAACTTATTACAAAAAAACTTACAAATGAGATTGGGGAGATGTATAAAAAAGTTCAAAAATCGAATAATATTAATGATGCCACTAACTTAGCAACTGAACTTCTAAAACTCTCTGAACAGTATAATATAGAGCATATTGAAACATATGCAAAAGCACTTATCAATGCAATAGAGATTTTTGATATCACCAGTATGAAAAAACTTCTATCTGGCTATGAACAACTTAGTTTGGAAGAAAAGTAGTTTCATCTAAAATATTGATATCCGTAAAGTGCTTTTCTAATATTTTTGCGGCAATGCCTGAGTCAAATTTGACTAACTCTTTTTTGGTATTTAAGATAGGTGTAGTACCATAACCACAAGAGGGACTTTTTGACTTTAAAACTATAGCATCAACTTTTGGATTTTTCGCTGTAAAAGAGTTTATCTCCTCTTCTAAACGCCAGGTTACATCTACCTTTGTCTCATCTGTAATGATTCGATGTTCTCCATTAATCTCTACTACTGATATTCTTTCTCTTGGCGTTCCAAAAAGAGGCGATTCAGGACAAAAAGGGATGATTTCATAATCTTTATAAGCTTCTATAACTGCATTTACTTCTTTGGTTTTACCATCATAACGACAACGTTCACCAAGTAAGCAAGCAGATATGATGACTTTTTTAATATGCATTGCAAGAAAAGCCGACTAACAGATAATTACAGATTTAATCTCTGTCATCTCTTCTATAGCGAACTTAGGACCTTCACGCCCTACTCCACTTAGTTTAACACCACCATACGGTTGAATATCAAAACGAAGAGTTGGCATATCATTTATGATGATTCCACCAGCATCTAACTCAGATATTGCTCTTTGCATAAGGCTCAAATCATTTGTAAAAACTGAAGATTGTAAACCGTAAGGTGAGTTGTTCATTCTTGGCATTGCATCATCAAAATTATCTACTTTTACAAGAGACACTATTGGAGCAAAAACTTCTTCACAAACGATAGCCATATCATCAGTAACATTTGCCATTACACAAGGGTGAAACATACGACCCTCGCGATGTGGAGGAAGGAGTGGAGTAGCACCCTCTTCTATGGCAGACTCAACCCAACCCATAGCACGAATGGCTGATTCATCATCGATAAGTGGACCCATAAAAGTATCATCTTTGTAAGGAGAACCCACTACAAGTTTTTTAGTTTCCTCTGCCATTTTTACAGCAAATTCATCATAAATATCGCTGTTTACATAGATACGTTGTAGAGAGATACAGACTTGACCTGAGTTTACAAATGCACCAAGTGCACAACGCTGAGCTGCTAAGTCTAAATCTGCCGTAGCAGAGATGTAAGTCGCTGCATTTCCACCAAGTTCTAAAGATACTTTTTTAATTCCAGCAGACTTTGTGATAATGTTTCCAACAGGAACAGAGCCTGTAAAAGAGATAACACGAGGGATATCAGAAGTTATAAGAGCAGAACCCACCTCAGCATCTCCATAAACAACACTAAGAGCATTCTGTACAGCAAACTCACTCTCTATGAAAAGTTTTGCAAATTTATAAGCAGTTAAAGGAGCTTCTGGAGTTGGTTTAAGGACTACTGTATTTCCAGCTACAAGTGCAGGTGCAAGCTTATGTGCTACAAGGTTTAAGGGGAAGTTAAAAGGAGTGATGGCAACTACAACACCCGCAGGCTCACGGGTGAAAAATGCAGTTGTTTTTTTACCACTAGGCATTGCATCTGTGTTTATAGTCTCACCATGCATCGTTCGCATCGTTTCAGCCGAGAGAGTTACGGTCTCTATACAACGCTCAACTTCTATACGAGAGAATGTGATAGGTTTTCCAACTTCATCGGTAAGTGTTTGAGCCATATCTTCTTTGTTTTCACGAAGCTTTTGTGCTACATCTAAGAGCCAAGAACATCTCTGAGAAAGTGTTGAAGCTTTAGCTGCTACAGTTGCATCTTGTGCAATTTTAAGAGCTCTGTGAGCATCATCAGCTGTACATATAGAAGCAGTTGAGACTACTTTACCACTATATGGACTTACTCTTTCACTATTTGTATCAGTTGTAGCTTCTTTAGAGCCAAAAAATATTTTTGCTTGCATGAAATCTCCCTATATAATTAAGAAGATTATAGCATTTCTTAGATTATAAAAAAGAAATCAACTCTCTCCACCAAAACTTTCACCATCAACTAATTTAAGAGTTCCAGAACTTGTTCCATCACTAATCCAGTACTCTTTGGTATAACTGTTGGAATAATTCATCAATTCAATATACAATTTAGAACCATCAACTATTACACCTCTTCCACTTACTTCAAAATCATCACTTGAAAAAGCCTTAACAAGTACAGTTCCAGTACTTGTGCCATCAGTTTTATAAAGTCCACTATTAGCAGGTACAGCATTATCAGTAAACCAGAAGTATAGTGTTCCATTCATTTCTCTTAACTCAGATGGTGCAGAAAAGTTATCACTTCCCATATCTTTTACCATTACAGTTCCTGACTCTGTTCCATCACTTTTCCACAACTCTTGACCATTTACTTCATCATTAAATTTAAAATATAAAGTATTATTTACAGCTGTGAAGTCACCATAGTTATCTCTATAACCATAACGAGTAACCATATTTGTCTCGTTCTCATCTGCAAAGCTATCTTTTAGCATTTTTGTTCCAGCTTCCGTGCCATCACTTTTCCATAAAGAGATACCTTGCACTGTATCAAATGAAACAAAGAAAAGTTTATCTCCAACTACAGTTAAGTTTGAAGCACCTCCTCCACTTCCTCTTGTTGCACTATCGTTATTTTCATTAATATCTTTTACCATGTGAGTATTAGCTGTCGTTCCATCCGTTACCCATAGCTCACTCCCATGTGTATAGTCATCAGCACTTGAATAACATCTATTACTCATCTCTATACAGCCTATAAAACTAGAACCTTCATCACCAGGCCTAATATCTTTTAGTTTAAACGACGAGCTTGAACCATCACTTATCCATGGTTCCCATTGTGGTCCATTACCGGCACCATCATCTTGGGCAAAGATAAGTAAATTTCCAAATGCTTGAAGATAACCTGCCCCCATATAACTTGTCAAAGAATCATCTCCAAAATCTTCAACTAAAAGAGTTCCAGCTTCTGTCCCATCACTTTTGTATAAACCTTTATTTCCTTTCCAATTAGTACCATTATTATCACCAGTTCGTCCAAAGAAGTAAAAACTATTATCTATAACAGAAAGATGATAAGGAAAAGAGCCATCATCTATACCAGGGTTGATATCTTTTACCATTATCGTACCAGTCTCGGTTCCATCACTTCTCCATAGTTCAGTACTATTTACACCATCATTAGCAGCAAAATAATAAATACCATCTATTATAATTGCACTTTCAACGGAACCACCACCATAACTACCTGGTCTGATATCTTTTACCATAGATGTTCCGGCAACAGTACCATCTGTTCTCCAGACTTCATATCCATGAATATCATCATACCAAGTAAAAAGATGTATACCTTCAACTTTCTCTTGCACTATGAAATCTATTCGACCTATGTCAGAGTAACTACACTCATTGATAGTTTCGCTTACACTGTACTCAAAAAAGTCATTGCCAGTAAAGTTATTGTCTGGTGTATAGTTATACTCAATTGTCTCATTTCCTATGTCAAGAAGAGATGAACTTCCAGCATGTGTATCAGTTGTGATTGATACACTCTCTTTTGAATTTGATGTTCTTAAGAACTCTCCACTAAGACTTTCTGTATTAAAAAGAGTTTTTGTCTTATTTAAAGGTGCTAAATTTGAGGGGGATGTTATAGTGACATTAACACGACCATAATCATCTCCACTTTTATATATGAAACTATCACTTCCCATAAAACAGTCATTACTCTCATAACTCAAAGACCAGTACTCACCACCTACAAGATAAGCAGTAGTAACTCCATGAGTAGAATTTTCATCAATATCAACAGGAATACTATGAGCTATACCTGTATCTACTGTTATGCGTTGCTTAACCTCAACACTTATATTTATATCAGCTAGTGTCATCACTATTTCAGGGATTTTAGATACATTCACTGTTATGTTAGCATCAGCCTTGGAACCATTCCCATCTTCAGCTTCTACGGCAACTGTATAGGTTCCAGAAGTATTAAAAGTATAATTAAATCCTGTCTCTCCATAATTAGTTACTGTTGTAAAATCACTATCACTTGACTCTTTAAGTTTCCAAGATATAGTAAGTTCATCACCATCTTCATCTGAGGCATGTGATTTTAAAATAACACGCTCCCCTACTTGAATATTTTTATCTCCATCAGGGCTTATGCTTACTTCAGGAGAATGATTTACTGCCACAACATCAAACTCTATGCTCTCTAGTGTCGATGCTCCATGATTGTCTGTTGCATTTACATCTACTATATAGCGACCTGCACTGATAAACCATTGACTAAATTGTGGTGCTATCCCACCTGATTTATACTTTGCACTATCAACTCTTTTATATCTCCATTGAAGAGTCACTATGTCTTCACTATTTGCATCTTCTACAGTTGCATTTAGTTCTAAAAGAGTCTCAACAGCTATTGGACCAACTATACTTGGTGATATAATTACTGTTGGTGCTCTATTAAATGAAATTGGAATACTTGTCTCGTTACCATTACTACACTCTGCTAAACTATCTGGTGATACATATCTAATTTGATTTGATTTAAATGTATCACTCCCATTTTCAACACCTTTTAGATTATTAGTATATAAACCTACTGTAACATTATTTTCAGCACAGTAATCTGTTTCCTCATTAAGAGTGAAGATAACTGACTTATTATTATCAGATATAACTGTGCCAACTATCGCTAGTGAACTTGAACTTGTAATTAGCTGGGCGTTTATACTCCCTGTATAGTTTTCAAGTTCTGTACCTAAAAGAGTAAGTCGAACTTGATTTTTATGAAGAGGAACTAAAGAGATTAGTGCACTTGGTGCTACTGTAATAGGTGTACTATTTACATTGTCATCTACATTGCTAGTAGTACAGCTAGAAATTTCATCTTTATATCTTAACTCACTTGTTCTTATCGGAGTTTCTAAATCTTTGAGTACTAAATAATCAATCGTAAATGTAGCGTTTATATCTATACAAGATGTCGATATATTCATATCTAAAATAGCTGACTTATTATCATCTGCAAGAGTTATATTATCGATTCCAAGTAAATTACCACTACTACTTACAGAGATACTCGGTGTATCTATAAACTCTGTCCCTAAGAGGGTAATTCTTACCTTGTTATCAGAATTAACTGCTCCAAAAGTGACAATATTTGCCATAGCAAAAGGAGCTATATCAGTGATAGTTGCAGCATTCGCTTCGTCTGCCCCTACCATCTTAGTTAGAACTTCTTTTACTTTAACTTTTTGGATAAGCCCCATTAATGTTCTATAAAGAGTAGAGTTTAAAACAGCTTCAATCCCACCATCTTTATAAATTTTCATAAGTTCATCTAGTGTGCCAACGGGATCTTGCGCATTTGCTACAGCAGCTGAAATTCTAAGTAGTTCTGCATTTACAGAAGCTTTTCCTACACTAAAATCAACTAAATCTAAAGAAGTAAAGTCATCTGAACTTACATTAAAAAGTTTTTTAACATCATCTTTTGACTCATCGAGTGCAACATCTATGCTTTTTCCATTTCCTACAAGATCTTTCATACGCTTTGCTTGCATATCTGTCAAAAGATTTGTATTAGTTTTTTGTTTTACATTTGACTGAATATCTACAATAGCCGTTATTGTTGCAGGAGAAAGACTTGTTTTACCAGTTAACTCATCAAGGTAAAAACCACTAATAGTTAAACGACTAAGACCACTCCAAGGAAGAGTTTTAAACTCATAACTCCCTTTATCATCGCTTACTTTAGACTCTAACATATCTGACGTACAGAGCATCTTTTCATCTAACTTACATAAAGAGACATTTGAGTCTTTTAAAAATGCACCTTTTTGTGCAACACCACTCAGTGAAGCAGTTACGCCAGGAGTATCCTCACTACTACTTCCCCCACTGCTACAACCACTCATCATAAATATTGCTATTAACATGGACAATATAATTATATGGATTCTATTAAACATCATATACTCCTATAGTTTTATCTACCTAAAGTATAAGATATTAACATTGCTAAATCATTGTAATAGTATCCCAGTTTACTAAATATTAATTCGATAACCAATGGAATGAATAGTCTCTAAAAATTTATATTTTAGTTTGGAGCGTAAGTGTGAGACAAGTGCTCGTCTTGTATTTTCATTGCTTGATTTATCTGGCCATATATAATTTTCTAAACTATAAATACTCACAATAGAGTTTTTTGATGAGAGTAGAAATGTTAGAAGTATTTTTTCTTGTTTTGTTAGATGTATTATTTCACCATGTAAAATCAACTCACTATTTTTACTATCAAATGAGAACTCTTCATCTAAAATCACATCACCTACTTTACAAATATCTCCACTCCTTTTTGTAGCAATACTCATGGCAACTTTTAACTCTTTTATATTAAATGGCTTAACTAGATAAGCACTAGGATTTGTTTGTATAGCACGAGAGAGTGTCTCATCATCACTAAAAGCACTAATATAAATTATTGGAATATTTTTAATTTTTTTTATCTCTTTTGCACAAGATATTCCATCACTATCACCTTTTATTTGAACATCCATAAGAACTAAATCTAAAATATTAGCATTAACAATATCTAGAGCTTTTTTAGAAGAAGATACAACAGCTACCACATTAAAACCCAACTCTTGTATGTAGTTAGAGATTTCTAATCCAACTATACTTTCATCTTCTACTATAAGCACATTTTTTTTCATAAATGGAACCTTATTATATATTTTAGTCCTTTCTCTGAGCTAACATCTAGCACACCCTCTAATTGATCTTCAACTAATGTTTTAACAAGCTTTGTCCCTATCCCATTACCTTCAATATCTGAATACTCATAGCCATCACCATTATCACTAATTTGTAAAATATAATCATTATCTGCAGTCATCAGCATTTTAACTTTAACTTCAATATGCTCTTTAGTAACATACTTAATCGCATTTGTCACAAGTTCATTGATAATCAAACCTATATAACTAGCCTCGCGAAGTGGTAGATAAACTTCTGTAACCAAAATATCAACCGTAATAAGCTTTTCACTAAAACTTTCTAAGTCGCTGCATAGCTCTTCAATATACTCTTCCATATCGATATTTTGTAGATCATCTTTTAAGTAAAGCATCTGATGTGTTTTTGCTATAGCATTGATACGGTACTCTAAATTTTTTGAACTTTGCTTGATAATAGAATTTGAGTTTCTTGCTTGCATTCTAACAAGAGATAAGATAAGTTGTAAATTATTTTTAGTTCTATGATGGAGTTCTTTTAAAAGAACTTTTTTACTCTCAAGTGCATGACTTAACTCTTCTGTTCTTTTAGTTATTTCTGACTGAATAACTGTTTGTCTATTTTTAAGAGTATCTACAAGAAGTGCACTTGATTTAGCTTTCTCATCTTTTAAAATAATATATCTGTCAGTAAATGCTAAAGATAGAAGTATAGCTTCTAATGCAGTAAAATACATAATCAAGTTAGGCATTTTTTGCATAAAAGAGATGATCCCTAGTCCATCTAAAATCATCAATGTAAAACCAACAACTAATAAACTCCAACCTACTACGAAAAATCTAGCTTGTTTATACCCATTTGTATAAACAAATACTCCAACAAACATATTGAACAGTACAAAAATAAAACCTGTTAAAATAGCCACTTCAGGATAATAGAATTGAGGAAACCCAAAGAGAGGTATCTCTATAATTGCTATAAATATGATGATATTATAAAGCTTATCTATAGTTGGATATATTTTCGTTTGAAGAAAACTTTTTGCAAATATTGCCGCTGTAATATAAAGAATATTGACCTTAAATACTACACCAAGATTATCATAATAGAGTAGCCATGAAGGTAGAAATATTTGACTAATACCCAAGTATGTAGCCTGTTGTGCTATCAGTGCTATTAAATATAGTGAGTAGTACAGATAAGAGTTCTCTTTTGTATATACAAACAAAATTATAGTATAAAAAAATAACATCACCAAGATACCCAAAAAGAGAAAAATAAGAGCTTGTTGTTTCACTTGAGCATTTAAAAAAGTATTTTTATCTTGTAGATAGATGCCTAAACGCAAAGCAGTAGTTGAGTTTGAAACTTCTAAATAGTAGCTTTTATACTCTTTTGCTTTTAATGTAATTTCAAAAATTGTATTTATAGTTCTTTTAAAATCATCTTTATAAAGCATACCTTTGGTAGTAATCTTTCTATGGTCATATAATATTACACTCTCTAAAAGTGGATTTCTAATCTCTAATACTTTTGATACATCCTCTTTTTTATCATTGTAAAAATCAAGTTTAATCCAAAGTTTTGTATCTTTAACAAACCCCAAATTTAAATGTGATTGTTCACTCTGTATAAAATATTTTCCATTTAAAACTTGATCAATATCTAAGTTTGCTTTGTCAATATAAATTTCACTCTCTAAAAGAATATTTTTACTATTTTGATTGAAGTTAATTTGAGAAGCATTTAGCGTGCTGAAAAGTAGTCCTAATATGATAAATGCTGCCATTAATATTGCATTTTTCATTTAATTTCCTTAGAACATATTAATAAATGATACTACTTTTCAAATTAAATGTTTATAAAGTTATATTTTCTAGAAGTTCAATACTAGCTGGTGTTATGATAATAGCATCAATCATATAGTCGCCAGAATAAGAGTTCTTCTTAATATATACATGGCATGTTTTAATAAATCGAGAGAGTTTAGTAGGGGTTATATTTTGGACAGCAGATTCATAGTCTAGTCCACTTTTAACTTCGATGAAGTGAAGTACTTCATCTTTAGATGCGATGATATCTATCTCCCCAAAGCGAGAGTAGAAATTTCTCTCAGCTATTAGGTATCCCTGTTCTTCTAAAAATATAACTGCTTTATCTTCAGCTATATTTCCTTTGGCTCTACTCAAACTAAGTCTTAAACTTTAATAATTCGTTTTGTAGTTTATCTGCTTGATCTTTCGTATTTTGCGATACATCAGAAATTTTATCAGCTTCTTTAGTGTTACGCAGACTTACATCAAAAATTTCTTTATTTCTAGAGATGATTGTATCTATTTTTCCTGAGAGTTCATGTGTAACGCTCATTG
>Ga0256826_1000051_pt1 | contig 53373 bp, 55 predicted proteins | sample CV79metaG_FD_185975 | JGI IMG/M metagenome (GOLD analysis project Ga0256826, IMG submission 185975) | Hydrothermal vent microbial communities from East Pacific Rise, Pacific Ocean - CV79 | ecosystem: Environmental > Aquatic > Marine > Hydrothermal vents | place: Pacific Ocean: East Pacific Rise...
TCTTATGGATGCGGCAGCCGGCAAAACCCCGCAGGAGCAAAGTGGAATGGGAATGCCTAAAATTGAAGCCTTGATTACGGAACTAAAACGTCCTTTGCCAAGATGTCCGGCCACATATTCAGCGGAGAGAAATACTTTAAGCAGTCCCCCGATAAGTAAGCCAAAAAGCATATAGGGTGCGGATTGAACAAGCAGGTTCCAGCTGACCAGTAAGGCATCTTTGGCACAAGTGAATACGATACTCTCCACTTTTTATTCTCTACTGTGTTCAAGAGCGATTTTCATCAGTTCTGCAATATGGTGGTCATTTAAACGATAATATAATACAGGCCCTTTGCGGCGGTTACTCACCAGTTGTAATTGTCTCAGCAAACGAAGCTGGTGACTTACGGCTGATTCTGTGATTTGCAGGAATGAGGCAATATCACAGACACACATCTCATCCTGTTCGAGAGCCCAGAGGATTTTTAACCTGTTGCCATCTCCCATGGTTTTAAATAACTGAGCCATATCCAGGTTGTCCTGTTCTGGCAGTCTATTTTTCTGTGCACTTGTAACTCTATTTTGATGAATGCAGCGACAGCCGCACAGATCTTTTAGTTTATTGTTATTCGGCATCAATATTTTCCTATATGTATATATGTACAAATGCTCATATATTAATACTGTTGATTGGAAGTGCAAGAAAAAAATGAAAAAGAACAACTATCATCGCTTTGGAGCGATCAGGTAAGGACTTGTAAATAAATCAAGGGAAGTGGCAAGATTACCTTAATCAGAATTGAATTCACACATACAACTCCTCACCTGATGTTTCCTGAGTTCAAAATGTAAGTTGGGTATGAGTTTGTGAACGAGGTTTGCAACAGACAGTAGCTTTGGCGATGAAAGGATCATCTGGCCAGAAATGTTTGGGATAGCGGCCTGCAAGTTCTTTTTTGACCTGCGGATAGGTGTTTTTCCAGAAAGAAGCCAGATCTGCCGTAACCTGTACCGGGCGGCTGGCAGGAGAAAGGAGGTGTATCAGAACAGGAAGTCTGCCCCCGAAGAGGGTCGGTGTCTCTGTGGTTCCAAACATTTCCTGCAGGTGAACCGCCAGAACAGGAGACTCCCCCGGCTGGTACTGTAATTTTATTCTGGATCCGCTTGGTGCCTGGAAGTGGGTGGGGAGTGATATCTCAAGTATTTGCTGCTTTTTCCAGGAGAGCAGGGAGAGGAGGACTGGAGAGAGATCAATTCTGCGTAGCTGTTTCAGGCTACTTATGCCATCAAGAAAGGGGAGGAGCCAGGTGAAGTCCTGGAAGAGAAACGTATCTGAGACATTTGGCCATTGATCCGGGCTTAGTGTATGTGCCGTTTGCAGTCTGGCCTGCAGGTCACGACTCTTTTGCTGCCAGTTTAGACAACTACTGCCCATCTTTTGTATTGCCTCAAGAAAACAGTCCTGCAATGCAGTGGGGTCAGGGTTGACAAGGCGTTTTTTCTCCACTTGTAGGTTGCCCAGAGTAAGGATTTCAACCGCCTCTACCTTGTTGCCGATCCAGTGTGTTATCTTTTTTCGGCTGAACAACTGTTTATGCCTGCGCTTCAGGTCTTCAAGCAGGACTTCTGCGGCAAGAAAGATTCGACCTTGTTTTTTGCCGCCGTCCATGTTGGCTGCGACCAGGAAGTTAGCCCGGCGTAGAGGATCGTCGGCAGGTAATTGTACTCCACGGCCAGAAGAAAGCAGATGCTGGGATGATTTCGGTTTCTTCCAGCAGATCCGGTCAGGATAGGCGTAGGCCAGCAGGTTGCCCGCTTCCTGGAAATTGCGGGTGTCTATTGTGGAAGAGGTTTTCAGTAAACGGAGGTATTGGGAAACTTCACGCATGATCCGTCGGCAATGGCTGATGTCAGCACCTTTGGTTCTGAGATGATGCTGCTTTCCCTGTTCAAACAAGTGCAGGGTTTCAAGCCGCAGTTCGATATCAACACTTCTTTCGCCCGATCGTTCGCGCAAAATATCACGATTTTGTAACAGTGCAACAAGGCGGCAGGCAAGTCCAGCCAGGTTATGTTCCTTTGCTCGAATCAGTAGAAGGGCAAGGCGTGGATGTGCAGGTAGTTTCGCTATTTTCTGGCCAAGTGTGCTGAGGCTGCCACTGTGGTGCAGTGCGCCAAGCTGCCGGAGCATATCCGTCGCCTGTTGTATCTGCCCTTTACGTGGTGGATCCAACCATTGCAACGCATCCGGATTGTTGACCCCCCATTGCAGCATTTCAAGGAGCAGCGGGCTTAAGTCAGCTTCCAGGATCTCAGGGATAGAATAATCGGCTCTTGAAAAATGCTCGTCCTGTGTCCATAACCTGTAACAGATGCCAGGACCTAATCGTCCGGCACGTCCGGCACGTTGTCTGGCCGAAGCCCTGGAAACAGAAACAGTGCGCAGGCTGCTCAGTCCGTTGGCCGGAGAAAAAACCGGTTTTTTCATAAGCCCGGAATCAATAACCACAGATACACCTTCTATGGTGATACTGGTTTCCGCAATGGGAGTGGCAAGGATCAGTTTTCTTTCTCTCGTGGGAATAAAAACCATATCCTGTTTATGTTGGGGTAAATCCCCGTAGAGGGGCAGGATGCAAAGATCAGGCTCGCTCCTGAAATGTTTGGTAACACTTCTGATTTCAGCGCCACCGGGAAGGAAAACCAGAATATCTCCCTGATCGTTTGCAAGACTGTGGCGGATGGCTTTAATGGCGCAGGGAACAGGGTAGTCACTGCTTGGACGGGGAAGATAACGAACCGCCACGGGGAAACAACTTCCTTTGCCGGTGACTATCGGTGCATTTCTCAGTAACTCAGTAATACGTGTGCTATCCATGGTGGCAGACATGATCATGAGTTTCAGATCAGTTCGTAGATCCAGCATGTCGAGACAGAAAGCAAGCCCAAGATCCGACTGCATGGAACGTTCATGGAACTCATCAAAAATAACAAGGCCAATATCCGCAAGTTCCGGGTCATTTTGTATTCGGTGAAGAAAGACTCCTTCAGTAACCACTTCAATACGAGTATCTGCACTGATCTTCTGCTCAAATCGAATGGAGAATCCAACAAGCCCGCCTAATGTGGTGTCGGCAATAACGCTCATCCTTTTTGCGGCCATCCGTGCTGCAATGCGCCTTGGTTCCAGAATAATTATTTTCTTTCCCTGCAGCCAGGGTTCTTCAAGAAGTGCCAGGGGAACTATGGTCGTTTTCCCGGATCCTGGCTCAGCACAAAGAACCAGCGACTGGTGGAGTAAAAGCTGTTTTTTTATCTCCCCGAGGATGTCCAGAATAGGGAGCGTTGGAAAATCAGATAGCACTGGAATCCGGCTTCCGGCGCTGGTAGGTAAGAAGAGAAAATTCGTTTGCTTTTGTCTCTGTTGATTGTGAAGTGAGTTGAAACTGTTTCAGCGGTATTTTCGGAAAGCTGGTATCTCCCTCGTAGTCACGGTTGAGTACGGAAAGGAGAATGGTGTCGGCCAGTGATATTGTCTGACGGTAAAGAGTTTCACCACCAATAATAAATATTTTATCAGAATGACAGGAAGCAATCCCTTCATGAAGTGTATGGGCAACTGTACAGTCTGGAAAAGTGAAGTTTTTGTTTGTGGTCAGCACAATATTTTGTCTCCCCGGCAATGCTCTGCCAATGGAGAGGAGAGTTTTACGACCCATGATGAGGGTATGACCCATAGTGGAATTTTTGAAATGAGCCACCTCCTCCGGTATATGCCATGGAACACTATTATTTTTGCCAATTATTCCATTTGCGGCCATTGCTGCTATGAGAATAAGTTCCATTATCGAGGGCTTCCATCTGCAGAGTGCCAGTAAAGAAAATGTTTGCGGCATTTTTTCGGTACTACTCGTCTGCTCGCTCCGTTTGGCTTCGTTAAATTGTTAATAAGCATAATATCAGCTAGATATAGGGGGATGGAGAGCCTGAAAAGGCTTCCCGTTTCGGAATAAGACACCTTTTTAAAGCCCCCAAAAATATGAAAAATTGAGTAGAAGTGTTGTTTTTACTGTATTTTACCCCTGCTTTTGTACTACACTCTCCCACTATACCTGTTTTATATTCCTCTTACTGCAATTTTATCCGGCTAAGAGCTAAAGAATTTGGAGGCTGTAAATGAAGATAGATTGTCCCCATTGCGGAGTACATGGTTCTGTGGATGATTCCCAGGCGGGAAAAAAGCTGCGATGTCCCAAATGCCGTAAAGTATTCCTGATCAGTGAAGATTTGCTTCCTAATGTCGAAGATATTACGCTTGTACGTCAGGAAATTTTGAGGACTGAAGTGGACATTCCGGTTGATACTATTGAGTTGCCGGAGTCCATGGAAGCAGAAAGTTTACCTGGACTCGATGGTTCTCTTTCCCTCGAAGATGATTTGGAGGCAACAGATGTCGAGGATATTGAGCGGTGTGTCGGCTGCGATCAGGCTTTTGATACCACATTTCTGGTAGATATAAAGGGGAAATCTTATTGCAGTCATTGTCGCACGGAAGCTGAGATGCAGGAGCTGGAAAGTGATGCCGATAACGAAATTCTCCACCTGCTGGAAGAAGTAGAAGAAACGTTGTTGGATGATCATGATTCCGAGGAGACTGCCCTTGAAAAATGTGATGGTTGTGGTGAGGCCTTGCACCCTGCATTTTTGGAGATAGTGGAGGGATTGCGGTTGTGCGCTTTATGTCTTCCCGAAGACTTTGAAGATGAGGAAGTTCTGGAAACGAAAAATTTCACCAGGGAGAGGAGTGAAGAAGATACGACCTATAACCCCAAAGAGGTGGAGCAGAGCTTGGCTGAAATGGAGAGTGAGCTGAACGAAATAGCGAAACCCTCAGAACAGAATTTGATGGAAGAGGATTCCGAAGAAGAACTGCTTGACGAAGAAGGGTTGCCCCAGAAAGCCTGTTCCGTCTGCGGTGATTTCTTTCATCCTGACTTTTTGCAGAAGATCGAATCAATGTTTTATTGTGGCATTTGTCAACCGGAAGTAGTTGAAATCATAACTGAAGATCCTGCCGAAGAACATCCGCAAGGGGATGCGTTTGAGAGCGATACTCTTGCTAGTGCACAATTATCGGATGACGAAGCAGTAGATAATTCAGTGGAAGAGCAGGAGGTCATGGCTGCTGTTGCTGATACAGACGAATCAGAAGAAGAATCTACACCTGTAGCAGATGAGGAAGAAAGCACGCACGTTTCAGCCAGTGACTTCACTGTGGGAAATTTGTTAAAAGAGGCCTGGCAGAAAACTAAGGGTGTTAAAGGGGCTGTCTGGTGTGCTGTTATTGTTATGTCCATTGTCTTCTGTGTCATGGCAGGGGCTGTCTGGTTTTTCCTGGCACCAATAGTCGTCCAGACTGAGGATCTTAGAATGCTCGGGGGGATATCAGCTGCTGCTCTGGCATTTATAAGCTGGCTGGGCATGCTATTCGCTGCCGGTTTGATACTTATTGGTGTTCGACGTGCCCTTGGGCAACGGGTCAGTTGGAAGATGTTGTTTGCCGGTTTTGCGAAATGGTTTTCCATCACTGTGGCCCTCTTGTTGCAACTTGTTCTTGTGACAATCGGATTTGCCCTTCTGGCAATACCGGGGATTTATCTCTCTGTTTCTTACGCAAAGATCTTGCTCTTTATTTATCTCTCTGTTGCTTACGCACTGGTCTTGCTCCTTATTTATCTCTCTGTTGCTTATGCACTGGTCTTGCCCCTTATTGTTGAAAAGGGACTTGGCCCCTGGGAAGCCCTTGAGACTTCAAGAAAAGCTGTGCATAAAAAGTGGTGGACAGTATTTGGGGTGTATTCGGTAATGGGGCTTCTTTTCCAGGTGGCTGTAATTCCACTTGGTCTTGGATTGATCTGGACAGTTCCCATGTTTTTCGTAGTGATTGGTGTTCTCTACAGCCGTCTTTTCGAGTCAACTGCTGAGCCTGCAGACGAAGATGTGGCAGCTGTTGACACGGGAGCAGAAGAGCTTGGAGAACAGGAAAGAGTTTGGGAAGATTACGAGACAGACGAGGCAGATTCCGCTGAGTATGTCGAAGTGACTATTGAAGAGCACGATGAGACTGGAGAAGAAATAATAGCAGAGAGTGAAGAAAAAGTATAAAATTCATTTCCTGATGTTCCTGTGTGCCGTGCTGGTTTCAGTGTCATTTCCGGTGGGAGCCGCCATTAGTCGAGACCTTGATCCTGCCGCTCTCACCTTGATTCGTTTCGGGTTTGCAAGTTTGCTCTTTGCCCCTGTTGTCTGGTATCGATGCGGGCTTGGAGTTTCTCTTTCAGCTATTTTCCGTTATTCCATTATTGCCGCTGTTCTGGTTGTTTTCTTCTGGTGCATGTTTCTTTCTCTGCGTTACACTTCTGCCTTAAATACCAGTGCTATTTTTACCCTTGTTCCTTCTTTTTCAGGAATATATGCCATCTGGATTAACAGGGAACGCCTGGGAAAAGTCCGTCTTGCGGCACTTCTTCTCGGCCTTATCGGGGCACTGTGGATTATATTTCGGGGAGATATAAATCTGCTTACTAGCCTTGTCTGGAACAAGGGGGATCTGATTTTCCTGGCAGGGTGCTTGGTCATGGGGCTTTACACTCCCCTTGTTGGTAGGCTGCACCGTGGTGAACCCATGGTGCAGATGGCATTCTGGGTTACTGTTTGTGGTACCGTCTGGTTGCTGTTACCCGGCGGGACAGCACTACTGGCGTTGGATCTTGCTGATGTCCCGTTCAGGGTGTGGGGGGGGGTCGTGTATCTGGCAATATTCTCAACCATTATTACTTTTTTTCTCACTCAGTATTGCACTCTATTTATCGGCCCCACCAGGGCAATGGCTTACTCCTATCTATATCCTGGGCTGGTTTTGTTAATCGATCTTTTTTTTGGCGGGCGTTGGCCCGGAGCATTGGTTTTACCTGGTATCGTTCTTGTTCTTTTCTCCATGGGTATTGTGCAGACCATGGCAGAACAAAAAAATGACACCGTTTGAACTTTTCTAAAAATCATTTCATTTTTTTCCCCCCGGTGCATATACTGTTATCAAGTAGCAGAGCATGAACGAAAGATCCTGTTCATACAAAATTCGAAATACCAAAAACAATGAAAAATTGATGGAAATAATCTTATATCATGCTGTTTTTGCAGTTGATTCTCCTTAATTGTTTTCGATCAGGTAGTATTGATGGACACCATTGCTAACGTATACCCGTTGCATTACTTTTCTGTGGATGCGGAAGATGTTAATTTATGTCTGAAATAAAAGGAGTCGCTTTTATTCGTGAGTTCCGAAAGGATTGTCAGGATGTTCCAGTGATGATGATGGTCTGAAATTGCCGACGCCCCAAGACAGATCATAGGCAGGGAAATGGAACGCTTAGACTTCTCAATAAAGCAGCAGAATTTCAAGATGCGAATTATTGGGAATATCGTGAGATATGAACTGAAAAACACTTGACTTGCAAGCAATTATCATTTACAGTTGGTAATAATTATCGCAAGGAGGATTGTACATGCAACTACGAATGACAAACCAGCGGGACATGATCCTGCGTGAGTTGAAAAAGAGCAAAGCTCACCTTACAGCTGATGAGCTTTATGGAAAGGTAAAAAAATATATGCCCAGAATCAGCCTGGCCACCGTGTACAGGAACCTGGAAATTCTGTCGGAAGTTAAAATGATTCGTAAGCTTGAGATAAGTGGACGGCAGAAGCGTTTCGACAGCGAACTGGAAGACCACGATCATATTTATTGTGTGCAATGTCACAGAATAGATAATCTGAATGTGAGTGACAGTCATATTGAGTTACCGATTGAAAAAGCTCAGGGTTATACCATCACCGGACGCAGGCTTGAAGTAACAGGACTCTGTCCCAGATGTCAGAAACAGATAAAACAAATTAAAAAGAAAGAAAAAAAGGAGATAGTAAAATGGGTTGTGGATGTAAAAAAGGAAGTTTGAACGACAAGCAGAAAGAAGTTCTCGAAGCAATGAATAAATGTGACGAACCGTGTGCTTCCAAAGATATTGCTGCAACCATCGGCAAGGAAGCAAAGCAGGTCAGCTGCCAGATTACAGCGTTGAAGAAGAAAGGTTTTGTGGATAGTCCAGTGCGATGCAAGTATGCAATTACAAGTGAAGGGAAAACAGCTCTCAACACTTAATCAGTCATTGATGGTGTCGAAAAAATTCTTCATCTTCTTCAATACTACAAATTTGCTGTTGTCACGACGTACTTAAGTACGCCTCACTCCATCAAATTTATGTTCTTCGAATATGAAGTTTTTTACTGAGCCATCCACAATTTCACTTTTTACGAGTTTATCGTTTATTGTCTATAGAGGAAGGATTTGAATTATGAGTGCACTTAAAGGAAGTAAAACAGAAATTAATATTCTCACTGCTTTTGCCGGTGAATCGCAGGCCAGGAATCGATATTCCTATTATGCTAAGGTCGCAAAAAAAGAGGGATATGTACAGATTTCTGCCATTTTTGAGCGAACTGCCGAACAGGAACGTACCCACGCCAAAACACTACTGAAATTTCTGGAAGGTGGTGATGTTGAAATAACAGCATCCTATCCGGCAACTCCTCCGGGAAGTACCATGGAAAATTTGCACAATGCAGCCCAGGGTGAAGAACATGAGTTCCAAGCCATGTACCCGGAGTTTGCTGATATTGCAGAGGCGGAAGGATTTGCTGTGATTGCCGCCAATATGCGCTCTATAGCGATTGCCGAAAAACAACATGCCGCAACCTATAGAGCTCTTATTGCAAATATCGAGGTGGAAAAAGTCTTTAAAAAAGATGAAGACGTCTCCTGGTATTGCCGTAAGTGTGGATTTACCCATAAGGGGAGTAAAGCCCCTAAAAACTGTCCTGCCTGTAATCATCCTCAGGCCTATTTTGAAGTATTAGCCGAAAATTATTAATTTGATATATATCAGGAGATATATAATGAAGCCATTAGTAACCAACGAAGCACCAGATTTTACCGCAATTGCAGTAATGCCCGATAACACCTTTAACGAAGAGTTCAAACTTTCGGATATGCGTGGTAAATATGTCCTGCTCTTCTTCTATCCTCTGGATTTTACCTTTGTCTGCCCTTCAGAAATCCTGGCATTCAACAAGGCTGTGGATACTTTCAAAGAGAAAAATTGCGAGGTAGTTGGTGTTTCCATCGATTCTCATTTCAGTCATCTTGCCTGGAAGAATACAGCAATAAATGATGGTGGTATTGGTCAGATTCAGTTTCCGCTGGTTGCGGATCTGGATAAATCCATTGCTGAGAATTACGGTATCCTTCTGGATATGGGGATCGCCCTTCGTGGTCTCTATCTCATCGATAAGGACGGTGTGATTCGTCATCAGGTAGTAAATGATTTGCCCCTTGGCCGAAATGTTGATGAAGCGCTACGCATGCTGGATGCCCTGCAGTTCATCGAAGAGCATGGCGATGTTTGTCCTGCCAACTGGAATAAAGGTGATGATGCCATGGAGCCAACTGCAGAAGGTGTTGCTAAATATCTATCCGAGCATAACGTATAGTTTTCGACAGGTATGTGTCGGGTTTTGTGCTGGTGGCTTTATCCCTTTCGCAAAATCCGGGACATTCGCTTGAAAATTCGTGATATCCAGTTTTTCCTGGATTCGTATGTCAAAAAAATAAAGGAGAATATAGTATGGCTGAAATACACGGGATTTATAAATGTAGTATTTGTGGAAATGTGGTAGAAGTTGTTCATGCGGGAGGAGGGGATCTCTCCTGTTGTGGTGCTCCCATGGAGTTGATGAAAGAAAACAGCGTTGATGCAGCAACGGAAAAGCATGTACCGGTTGTGGAAAAGATTGATGGTGGTTACAAGGTAACTGTCGGAAGTGTTGAACATCCGATGGCCGAAGAACATTACATTGAATGGATTGAACTTGCTGCGGATGGCCATTCCTGCCGTCAATTCCTCAGTCCGGGTGATACACCTACAGCAGTCTTTGCTGTGCAGGCTGACGTGGTGACTGCCCGGGCATATTGTAATTTACATGGTGTCTGGAAGTCGTGATATCTATTATACATTGTCAAACCTGATAAACTCGTAAAAGTAAAATTTTGGATGGCTGCAAAGAGTTGTTGTGATGCCGTCTTACCATAGAGGAGTGTAGAATTATGTCCTTACCTGAAGATATGCATCAGTGTCAGACCGTGAATTGTGGTTATATTTACGATCCTGACAGGGGTGATCGTAAAGGGAAAATTAAGAAGGGAACAAAATTTGAAAATCTTCCCGAGGAATGGCGCTGCCCGGTTTGTGGCGCAACTGTAAAGGCATTTAAACCACTGGCAGGACCCGGTTCAGTACATGAAGAAAATGCCAAACCTGCCGCTGAAACTGGAGCTGAGAAGGAAGTTGCAGCTGGAGCTGCCGCAAGTATGAAAAAATATATATGTGATATTTGCGGTTATGTGTATGACCCTGCAGAAGGTGATGATGTAGCTGATATTCTAGCTGGAACTGCATTTGAGGATCTTCCCGATGATTATGAATGTTCTGTCTGTGGGGCGGGAAAGGAAGATTTTACTGAGGTCTAAATCCTGAGTGGGATAGTTCGGTACGTAGCATGCTGTACCTGTAAAAGGCGCAGAAACTAGAGTCCTTTTCTGTTTCCTGCGCTTTTTTTAATACAGAGCGCGTCAAATTGTAGTATTTGCATTTGCGGCATGCGCATACTTACGGCAAGATAGAGCAAAAGTGGGCAGTTGCTGATTTGAGTTGTCAGTTTTCAGTTACTGCACACTGAAAACCGATAACTAGAAACTTTCAACAACACAAAAAGCAGTGCAATGTTTCCAAAATCCAACACTAATGTAAAGTACGTTCACGATGTTTGTAATACAATAAAAAATATAGCTAAATATCAATAAAGAATTTTGCAACCAGGAGGTATGCGTCATGAATCCGGTTAAACTTACCGAAAATGTGTATTGGGTTGGTGCCATTGATTGGGATGTTCGTGATTTTCACGGGTATTCAACCAATAGGGGCACCACTTACAATGCTTTTCTTATTATGGATGAGAAAATCACCCTGATTGACTGTGTAAAGAAAAACCTGAAAAACGATATGCTTGCCAGGATCAGTGAAGTTGTTGATCCTGCAAAAATTGATTACATCGTGGTCAATCATGTAGAGATGGATCACTCAGGATGTCTGCCGGATATAGTAGAATTAGTTCAACCTGAGAAGATCATTTGTTCCAAAATGGGTGAGAAGGCATTATTGCAGCATTTTCATCAAAAAGACTGGCCATATGAAATTGCCAAACCGGGTAATGATATCAGCCTTGGTGCAAAAACGCTGTCCTTCCTTGAAACCCGCATGCTGCATTGGCCGGATTCTATGTTTACCTATCTTGTGGAAGATCAGATTCTCTTTTCATCTGACGCCTTTGGTGAACATCTTGCCTCTAGTGAACGCTTTGACGATGAAGTGGATCAGGCCATCCTGATGGAAGAACTCACCAAATATTATGCCAATATCCTGACTCTTTATTCGCCGCTTGTGAGAAAACTTATCACAAAAGTTGAAGAGATGGGTCTTGAGATTAAGATGATTGCTCCTGATCATGGCGTGATTTGGAGAACGAACCCGAGCATGGCTATCGAAGCGTATAAAAAGTGGAGTCACAATGAAGGCGATGGTGATGCCCTGATTATTTACGACACCATGTGGCATTCTACTGAACATATGGCAAAGGGGGTTGGTGCCGGTTTGCAGGATGCTGGTATTTCTTATAAGCTAGTGAATCTTCGCCATAACCATCGTAGTGATGTTATGCGTGATGTGCTGAATGCCAGCGGTATTATTCTTGGGTGCCCAACCCTGAATAACGGATTATTGCCAAGGATGGCAGGATTCCTCATGTATATGCGCGGTCTAAAACCAACAAATAAAGTTGGTGCTGCTTTTGGTTCTTTTGGCTGGTCCGGTGAGTCTGTGAAGCTGCTGAATCAGGCAATGGAAGATATGAAATTTGATCTTGTCGATGATGGCTTGAAAGTAAAATATGTACCCGAAGAAAATGATCTCAGCCATTGCAAAGAGCTTGGTCGTAAGGTTGGGCAGGCAATAAAAGCAAGCATGGATAAAAAATGAAAATACGAGTCGATAAAAATATTGTTGAATTTGTTCCGGAAAATGAGCAGGAGACTGCTTCCATGGAGACTCTATGGCGAGTCGTTGTTGATTGTGCTCGAGAGAACAAGCGAATGACAGCCATTGGTGAGTACATCCCTTCAAAAGAAAATCTTGCCAGGTTTCATATTGAAGGTATTGATTCTACAACGGTCTATACTGAAGCGAAGGCAGTGGAAGAATGCACCGTGATTTGCACCACCTGTAATAAGTATATGCCGCTTAAAGGTGGTGACGCCATACCTGTTTGCTGTGGTCGCCCCATGGAGACTGTAGACTGATTTAGGGAAAGAGAACCGCAGGATGTTGAATAAGGAATGTCGAAGGGAAAGACTTCTGTTCCGTTCTGCGGTTCAGAGTTTCTTGTTCGACATTTGATGTTTTTTGGGTTGTGCTTTTAAGAAGTTTAGTGCAGAACCTGCCTTAAACCAGTTAATTTGTTCCGCATTTAGAGAGTGCTTCAGCTTAATCTCAGAAGTAGACCCATCCCCATGGTGGAAAACACCGGTAATCACTGATCCTGGCATAATTTTTTCAATTCCCAGAAGATCTACCGTGTCTGCTTCCTGCACCAGATCATAATCTGCACTCCTGGCGAAGGTCAGTGGTAGAACCCCCTGTTTCTTCAGATTCGTCTCATGGATTCGGGCAAAAGAGCGGGTTATAACAGCCTTTGCTCCCATATGGCGTGGGCTCATGGCGGCATGTTCACGAGATGACCCTTCACCGTAGTTTACGTCTCCTACGGCCAGCCAGTTTTCTCCTGCCACTGTATAGGCTCGTGCTATTTCATTGTATCCCTGAACTTCACCACTGATCTGATTCTTTGCTCTTCCCGGTTCACCGGAGAAGGCATTTATCGCTCCGCTAAACATATTGTCGGAAATATTATTCAGATGTCCTCTAAAACGTAACCAGGGACCGGCTGGAGAAATATGATCAGTAGTACACTTTCCCTTTGCTTTTAAAAGTAAACGCAATCCTTTAAAGTCGTGACCGTCCCATTTGGAGAAGGGAGTTAACAGTGCCAGGCGTTCGGATTCTGGAGAAACCTGCACCCTGATGGAAATATTCTCTGCAATTGGTGCCAGAAAACCATCATCATCACGCATAAGACCATCTGCTGGAACCTCAGCCACTTTTCCTGGAGGCGTGAGGGTGAAGGTTGAGCCATCACTTGCGCTATGTTTCACTGCGAATGGATCTGCTGTGAAACTCCCAGTCATGGCATAGGCCAGACAGGTCTCCGGGCTGGCGATAAATCCGCTGGTACCAGAATTTCCGTCATTCCGTTTGGGAAAATTCCGGTTATATGAGGTGACAATGGAATTAAGAAATCCTTCTTCAATTCCCTCTCGGTTCCATTGGCCGATACAGGGGCCGCAGGCGTTGGCCAGAACAGTTGCGCCGATGGCTTTCAGTTGAGCAAGTTGTCCGTCCCGTTCAATGGTGGCACGAACCTGCTCCGATCCCGGTGTGATAAGAAGAGGAATCTTCAGTCTGGCACCTTTTTTCTGTATCTCTTTTGCCATAACTGCAATACGTCCCATATCTTCGTAAGAAGAGTTGGTGCATGAGCCAACCAGTGCGTAAGTTACATTCTCAGGGTGATTACCACTTTTTACATAGTCAGCCATCCTGGACACTGTGGAGGCGCGATCAGGTGAATGGGGACCAACCAGATGGGGTTCAAGGGTGGAAAGATCTATTGTAATCACTTCATCAAAGTAGTTTTTGGGATTGTTTAATACTTCCTTATCTGCTTGCAGCAGGTGTGCGTATTTGTCTGCCATTGCTGCTGCATCTGCGCGTCCACATGCTTTTAAAAATGTTGCCATATGTTCGTCGTAGGGAAAAGTTGAGGTGGTGGCACCCAGCTCTGCCCCCATATTGCAAATGGTTGCTTTTCCGGTACAGGAAATGCTTTTTGCACCCGGGCCAAAATACTCGAAGACCCGGTTGGTTCCACCGGAACAGGTAAGCATGCCAAGAACTTTCAGGATAACATCTTTAGGGGCTGCCCAGCCCTGTAATTCTCCGGTTAGATGAACACCGATAAATTTGGGATGCAGCACTTCCCAGGGAAGGCCAACCATAACGTCCACTGCATCAGCTCCACCTACACCCGATGCAAATGCACCAATCCCTCCGGCATGAGGCGTGTGGGAGTCGGTACCAAGCATCATTAATCCCGGGAATCCATACTGTTCTATTACCACCTGATGAATGATCCCAGCACCCGGCATCCAGCAGCCAAAATTGTAACGTTGGGAGGCAGAAGAAAGAAAATCATACACTTCTCTGTTTTCCATACGTGCAGTCTGCAGATCGATTTCGGCTCCTCTATGGGCACGGATAAGGTGGTCGCAGTGGACAGTAACAGGAACAGCAGCTTCATCTTTTTCTGCCAGCATAAACTGCAACACTGCCATCTGGGCAGTGGCATCCTGAAGGGCAATACGATCAGGACGTGTTTTTACGTATGATTTTCCCGCTTCAAGCTCAGCGCCAGCGGCATCATCAAGATGCCCGTAAAGGATTTTTTCACCATAGGTCAGAGCACTACCGAGGCGTGTTGTGACGGTTGCAATATTTGCTTCCATTTTTTTATATACTGTTTCAATAAAGGCGGGGCTGGAATCTACTGCACTATTCATACTATTCTCCGAACAGGCAAATGCTTATGAGCGTATTTTTTCTTCATCCAGCATGGTGTCAATAAAACCGAGGACATGCTGGCGTTGCAGTGAGGTGGCATGGGCGATACAATCGCAATGCAGATGACCATTGCTGCGTACCAGAAATTCAAATCGAACAAGGTCTTTTTCAACCTCCACCCCAAAATAAAAAGGGGCACAGTCTTTATGTTCTTTCTGGGTATCGGTGAGGATATCGTCGGGCAGGACAAGCCAGTACATACCCACTATGGGGGTACTTTTCAGATTCCGTTTCAAGTAGGTGTCTATATTGTCCCGCTCCATGGGGGAGAGATCATCAACAACAAATTGGCGCATGGTAGTCTTAAAAGGCAATAGGCTGTAGACTGTTTAGGTCAGAGGAAGCGGCCAGCTATGCTTAATATCCTGACGGGTGACAGTCTAGAAAACCTGTTTTTATAGTAAGTCAGCAGCAATGGCTGACAGGGGGCTTCGTTCACTTTTACTTAAGGTAATGTGCCCATATATACCATTTCCCTTCAATCTTTCAACTGCATAGGAGAGTCCATTGGAGGAAGAATCGAGATAAGGGTTGTCAATCTGGTAAGGGTCGCCGGTGAAAACCATCTTGGTGTTTTCTCCGGCACGGGAGATAATGGTCTTTACTTCGTGGGGTGTCAGGTTTTGAGCTTCATCAATTATCACATACTGACGGGGGATGGAGCGGCCGCGGATGTATGTAAGTGCTTCAAGCTCAACGTGTTGCTCTTTAAGGAGTTTGTCTACTTTTTTTTGGACACTCTCGTCATTTTCGTTTCGCCTGTCATGGCGCATCAAGTAGGTGAGGTTGTCAAAAATAGGCTGCATCCAGAGGAGAAGCTTTTCATCTTTTGTTCCAGGAAGATAGCCGATGTCTTTTCCCATGGGAATAACTGGTCTGGAAACGAGGAGTTTTTCGTGGCTGCCACGGTGGATAACACATTCAAGGCCTGCTGCCAGTGCCAGCAAGGTTTTTCCCGTTCCTGCCTGACCAATCAGCGTAACCAGGTGGACTTCAGGGTTTAAGAGAAGTTCAAGAGCCATACGCTGTTCCTTGGAGCGTGGTTTTATATTCCAGGCATGTTCATTGCGGGGATTTAAATGGGCAAGAGTGTTGGCGTCGGTAGCCCGGCCAAGCCCTGAATGTTTCGGGTTTAATTCGTCCTGGAGCAGGATGAATTCGTTTGAGTTAAAGTCAAATCCTTCTGCTTCCTGAGTCGATTTTTCCTGATGAAAACGATCTATTGCTTCTCCCGGTATGGAAATACTGCGCCAGCCAGTATATAATTCATCGATGTTGCATTTCTGTTTCTCAAAATCCATTACATCAATGCCAAGCGCATCAGCTTTTAAACGAGCGTTGATATCCTTTGATACAAAAATTACCTTTTTCCCCTCTTCGTGCAGGTTGTTGGCAACCGCTAGAATTCGATTGTCGGCAACTCCCATATCCAGCAGGGTACCTGGCATGTCGCTATATTCTACAGTGATTTTTAAGGTGCCGCCATTCTCCATGGGGACACCATCTTTTAACGTACCCTTCTGACGCAGGCTGTCCAGTTGACGGATAACACTCCTGGCATTGCGCCCCAGCTCATCGTTGTGGCGCTTAAATTTATCCAGTTCCTCGATAACCGTCATGGGCAGGATAACCCAATTGTCGGTAAAAGATGTAAGGGAATCTGCGTTGTGCAGCAGTACGTTGGTGTCAAGAACGAAGTATTTTTGTTTGCTCATAATATAATCTTTGTGGGTTGAATATGGGGATCGTAAAAGGACTTTTTGGAGTGTTTAGTTGTAACTATCCAGCCAGGTTCTATTTTGATTAAGCACTTCACAACCGTCTTCCCGGACAACAATCATATTCTCAAGACGTATCCCCCCCCAGCCGGGAAGATAGATAGCCGGTTCGACGGTGATGATCATTCCAGTACGTAAATGTTTGCGATTTCTTGAGGATAAACCGGGACCTTCGTGCACGGCCAGACCAACTCCATGACCAAGGGCATGGCCGAACTGTTTCCCATAGCCACCATTCGTAATGATAGTTCTGGCTATTTTGTCAATGGAGGCAGCACTGACACCGGACCGGATAGAATCGATTGCAGCAAGTTGAGCCTTTCGAACCAGCCGGTGAATCTTCATGAATTTTTTCTTCGCTTTTTTCAAAACAAAGGTTCTTGTCATGTCAGAACAATATCCATCAAGGATAAGTCCCATGTCTATCATCAGGGGCTGGTTCTTTTTAATTTTTACATTACCTGGTACGGCGTGGGGTAGGGCACTTCGGGAACCGGTTGCTACAATTGCTTCAAAACTTGGTCCTTCCGCTCCTTTTTTAAGCATTGTGGTGTGCAGAGCCAGGGCAATATCAATCTCAGTTTGTCCGGGTTCTATATTCTGGTACACCTCCTCAAACACTTTTTCGTTCAACAGTACAGAGCGGCGTAGTTTGTTGATTTCTTCTTCATCTTTGATGAGACGCATTTCTTCAACTATACCGTCTTCTGGATGCAGTGTTATCCCTGTTTTGCCGAGTACATCCTCCCTTTTTGTAACGACTGAATGCAGCGTATAGTGAGATTCAAAGGCGAGTCTTTGAATGTGAAGATCCGGCAGCAGCTTTTGTAAAAGGGGAAGCAACCCCTTGCTGTAGAGCATTACCTGCATACCAGCTACTTCCTGTTCTGCTTGCATTTGGAAGCGGAAATCGGTGAGAAGGATGGGTGCGTTCTGTGCAGGAATCAGCAGAACACCAGCACTTTCGCCAATATCATGATCCACAGCCGAATATCCACTTAAATATCGTCGGTTATGGGGCTGGCTAATCAGCAGGGCGTCCAGTTTTTTTCGACGCAATCCGGCCTGAATTTTCTGGATGCGCTGCTCTTTGTTCATCAGCAAAACCTCTGCATAAGGATATCCTTTCGTTGCGTTAATGCCTCAAGGTATTGTTCGTTTAGATCACCTCTGGCTTTTTCCCATTCCTTCTGATATTGCGGGTGTATGGTGGGATCGATTGCATTGATGTCCACCGTTTCTCCTGTCTGCTGCTGAAGTTGCTGGGCAAGCTGGGTGCGGATGGAATCGGATAACTGCTGCAGCACCTGATCTTTATGGCCACTGTATTGAGCTAGAATCTGACCAATCTCGGTGCATACAGCTGTTATTTCGGCATCCTGTCCAGCAAGTTCCAATATGGAACTGATCGCAGCCTCACTACCCTGCATCAGTATTTCGTCTCGTGGCAGGACAATATTGCGCAATAAGCCTTTTATCATGCCTATGCGAATCGTCGGCTGCCCGGCTGGATCTTCCTTGTGCAGAAGAGCGGTGAGGCTTGGGTGTTTACCGTTTAAGAATTCGGCCACCAGGCGCATACCTTTCTCTTCCATTACCTGTGCGACGGGGACATCTGCGGCACGTGCTGCCATGCGGTCTGCCCGCTCCATTACCATGTCAAGAGTACTTCGTATTTCAGCCATAATGTTTTTATTTAATATGATTAAATGATGATGGCGTCGTAAGAATTATTCATCTTCTTTGTCACTGCAAATTTGCTGTCGTTATGACGTACTTAAGTACGTCTCGCTCCATCAAATTTGCGTTCTGCGAATATGAAGTTTTTTACGTAGCCATCCAAAAGTTTACTTTTTACGAGTTTAGTAAATGATGGATTTTTATGAACTATTTCAATGTGCCATAGTACCTATATTTTTCGTAATCTTGCAGCAAAAAAACCGTCTATTCCCTCTTGTGGAAGGGGAGCAAAAAAATCTCCGAAACAAAGATCCTGGCAATTCCCGGGAAGATAGTCAGCACACTTCTCAAGCATAAAATCCGTATGTTGAGCAAGAAACTGATCGATGACCTGTTCATTTTCTTCTTCTTCAAGGGAGCAGGTAGCATAAACCAGTGTACCGTCGGGCGCAAGTAGTGTACTTGCGCAATGTAAAAGTTCCAGCTGTGTCTTCTGGTAGCCCGGCAGGTCCTCTTTTTTCCGGTTCCAGCGAATATCAGGATGCCGGCCAATAACACCAGTGCCCGAGCAGGGGGCGTCAAGCAGGATACCATGAAAAAGCTCTGTACTTTGAGTATTGAATTCCTGGAGAGTAGTTCTGGAAAGGTGGATATGCATTTTCGGATGGAGCCTGGTCATATTTTCTGTAAATTTCTTTTGTCGTTCACGCTCCGGTTCGTTGGCTGTAAGCGTTGCGTTGCCATTTTGCAGGAGCTGGATCAGCACGCTTGTTTTGCCGCCAACTCCGGCGCAGGCGTCCAGGTATTTGCCTTTCTGATGTAAAGGAAGCAGCAAGCGTGAAAGAAGTTGTGCTCCCTGATCCTGTACTTGAAAAAAGCCCCTCTTAAATCCAGGTAATGTGCTTATGGAGCCGTGAAAATCGGGAAGTAATATTCCGCTTTCACTGTAATGGCATTTTTCGGCATGAACAGTATTATTATGCAATAGTTGCAGAAAATCGTCTCTCTTTATGGTGCAGCTGTTTACCTGTAAAATCAAAGGTGCCTTTCTGTTGTTCTGTTCGCATATTGCACGAGCTTTGCTGGTACCAAAATGCTTCTGCCAGCGTTTTTGCAGCCACCCGGGGTGGTTGAGGATGAGAGGCTGCTGTTTGTTTACGCATTCCAGCAACTCTTTACGCTTGCGGATGGAATTGCGCAACACTCCATTGACGAAACCATGGAGCCTTTTGGGGAGTTTTGCTGCCTGTACAGCCTTTACCGATTCATTTACTGCGGCAGATTCAGGGATACGGTCAAGAAACATGATCTGATACAAGCCGACCCGCAGTGCCTGGTGAACAAATGGTTTAAGCTTCTTCAAGGGTTGCGAACAGAGATACTCAAGCATGCAGTCGAGAGATTGTCGATTACGCAAAACTCCAAAAATAATGTTGTTGGCAAGGTGCCGATCATTTATTGGGAGAGGATGTTGGAGGAGAACCATTTCGAAGGCTGCCCCCATGGGAATCCGTTCTTTTTCAAGTTTGCAAAGGGTCTTAATTGCGGCAAATCGTGCAGATGTTTGTTCGGTTGTGGACAAAACAGCGTTTTATTCAGGGAGAAGTTATGAAATTGATGGCACTGATCAGTTCTTCGACGGGAAATCCTTTGGAGATAACAGGAGGTGGTTGCGCTCCTTTGACAAGATCCTGTACTTCGTCGGGAGTAATCATTCCGGAAAGATAAAGTATGGGAATGGCTGCAGTTTTTTTATTGGCCGTAAGAGCTGCACCAACTTCTACGCCATTGATTCCGGTCATATTGATATCAAGGATAACAATGTCAGGTGATTCTCCGGCGATGAAAGATGCGGCGTCATCACTTGTTGTTTTGTATGTGAGGCGCATTTTGCCATTGTTTTCCAGTTGAAATTTCAATAATTCACAGGCGTCCTGATCATCATCAATAAGTACAATGCTGGTTTGTTTCTCCATGAAAACACCTCTAGAATGCAAAAACAAATGTTTAATGTCCCAAGCATAACTACATACAACCTCAAACGAGCATATAAACTTCTTTACCTTATCAGGATGCTGGAGAAAATGGAAAGGAAAAAGAACCACTTTTGACGAACTCGTAAAAACCTGAATTTCAGATGGCTAAGTAAAAAAACTTCATATTTGCAGTGACGAAGAAGATGGAGAGTTTTTACGACGTCATCACTTTTTATTGGTAGATGATTTCTACTTTGTCCAGGTAAACTTTGATTTTCTCAATCAGACTGCGTGCCAGTTCACTGTTCTGTTCTTCGGCCGCCTGCTCAAGTTCCAGGCACATATCACCAAGATACTGAAATCCATACATCCATGACGTCCCTTTGACGGTGTGAGCCTGTTGTTTGAGAAGTTCGAAGTCCCCTTTCTCCAGGGGGGAGAAAAACCGGATAACATCATTTTTTTTGTGTTCCAGAAATTTTGGGATCAGTTGTTTGATCTTGAGATCGATAAAAACTTTTTGAGAGCAGGCACTGATCTGTTCAGATCTATGCTCCTTTTTTTCAAGGAGAACCTGTTTTTTTCGTAAATGCTTGGATATGCACTGAATGAGGGTATCGCGCAATATCGGCTTGGTGAGGTAGTCAGAGCATCCTGCTTTTATACATTTTTCTTTGAAACGTACAAAAGCATGGGCGGTAAGGGCGATGATGGGTGTTGTATCCCACTGCTGTTCCTGTTCCCATTGTCGCATTAATTTTGTTGATTCGTACCCATCCATCACTGGCATTTCAAGATCCATAAAGACAAGATCGAAGCCAGATTTTTTGAACATTTCGATGGCATCCCGGCCATTTACCGCAAGTTGCAGGGTGAATGGTGTATTGCGCAGGTAGAGACAGAGGAGATTGCGGTTGTCTTCATTGTCGTCCACCAGCAGAATATTGGCAGCTTGCTGAATTTCACAGCTTGCGGAAGGAGGCTCCTGCCTGGTGACAGGTTGAGGTTCGGTAACGGCGGGTTGGAATTTGCAAGTAAAGAAAAAAGTGGAACCTTTACCAGGGATACTGGTAAGGCCGATTCTGCCTCCCAGCATTTCACTTAATTTTCGACAAATAGTGAGTCCCAGCCCAGTGCCGCCATATTTACGGGTGGTGAGAGAATCTGCCTGAGTAAAACTTTCAAATATCAGGTCATGTTTGTCCTGCGGGATACCTATACCGGTGTCTTGTACAGAGAAGAGAAGGTGGGATGCGGATTCTTTTTTCACAAGGATGTCAACGGAGCCGTCTTTGGTGAATTTAACCCCATTCCCCACAAGGTTAAGCAGGATCTGACGTAAACGTGTGGGGTCGCCTCTTAGTCCGGATGGTACGTCAGGAGCGATGCTGATGGAAATTGTAACATTCTGTTCTGCGGCACGCACGGAAAGGACGGATGATACGGAACTGAGCAGTGAGGGGAGATGGAAGTCAATAGTTTCTGTTTCTGTTTGTCCCGCTTCAATTTTTGAGAGATCCAGAATATCATTGATAATGGCCAGTAAACTTTCACCGGCTGCACGAAAAATGGAGACAAAACTACGCTGCTCAGCAGTGAGTTCTGTGCCGTTGAGTACTTCGGCCATGCCGATGATCGAATTTAGAGGAGTGCGGATCTCATGGCTCATGGAGGCCAGGAATTCTGTTTTGGAACGACTCGCATCTTCTGACAGGGTAATGAGGCGTTTATTCTCTTTGAGCATGTTATACAAATGAAGATGGTTTCGTACCCGGGCAAGAAGCTCCTGTCGATTGAACGGTTTGATAATATAATCGTTGCCACCGGCGTTGAAGCCTTCTACGATATTCTCCTGCTGGGAGAGAGAAGTGATAAAAATTAGTGGAATATCAGAGTATTTCGCATCTTTCTTGAGCTTGCGGCACAGGGTAAAGCCGTTCATACCAGGCATCATCACATCGAGTAAAATAATATCCGGAGTCTGCTCATGAATCAGTTGCAGTGCCTGCTCTGAACTGGTGGCGGTGAGGATCTGGTATTGTGCTTCATGGAGAATGGTTGTCAGCAGTTTGAGATTGACAGGGTTGTCGTCAACCACAAGCACTGTATGGGCTTTGCTGGAATACATCATTGTAAATTATCATATTCATTCTTGAATGCCTAGCAAAAGAGTAGAAGGAAAGGAAGATAGCGTCTTTTTATATTTGTCATGGACAATCCGAGATGTGGTTGCTATGGTTACCAGCAGGAAAGTGCTGTTTTTTGATAGTGGCTTCCAATATTGTTGAAACTTATTGTTATGTTAACCTTTTTTACAGGAGAGTAGAGTATGAGAAAAATCATATGGACTTTGGTGTCCGCTGTTGTAACACTTGTTATTTCTGTCGGATTTGCGCAGGCGTCCACCAAAGAAGATGTCCAGAAACGCGGTATCTTCAATTGTGGTGTATCCACAGGTCTTCCAGGATTTTCTATTGCTGATGCAAAAGGCGCCTGGGCAGGTATTGATGTTGATGTGTGTAAAGCAATAGCTGCCGCCACTCTTGGTGATTCTACCAAAATCAAATATGTGCCTCTTAATGCGAAAGAGCGTTTCACTGCCCTGCAGTCCGGTGAGATTGATGCTCTTGTTCGTGGTACCACCTGGACTCTTACTCGTGACACTTCCCTTGGGTTGAACTTTGCCGGGGTTAATTATTATGACGGTCAGGGTTTTATGGTTTCCAAAAAACTTGGCGTGAAATCAGCCCTTGAGCTTGATGGCGCTGCTGTTTGTATTCAGTCAGGAACTACCTCTGAAATGAATCTTGCCGATTATTTCAAAGAGAACAATATGACTTACAAAGCTGTTGTTTTTGATACGCATGATGCTACAGCTGCTGCTTTTGACAAAGGTCGTTGTGATGTTCTTACCTCAGATCAGTCTCAATTATATGGACTGCGTACTCATCTGACCAAGCCGGAAGATGCTGTTGTTCTTCCTGAAGTTATCTCCAAAGAACCTCTTGGACCAGTTGTCCGTCAAGGTGATGATGCGTGGTTTAATATTGTCAAGTGGAGCCTTAACGCCATGATCGATGCCGAAGAGCTTGGTATTACCAAGGCCAACGTTGATAAGATGAAGGCAAATTCCAAAAGTCCAGCAATTCGCAGACTTCTTGGTCTTGAAGGTATCGCTGGTAAAGGGCTCGGCCTGAAAGCTGACTGGGCATACCAGATCATTAAACAGGTTGGTAACTACGGTGAAATGTTTGAGCGTAATGTTGGTGCCGGTTCTCCTTTGAAGATCGATAGAGGGTTGAATGCACTCTGGAGTAAAGGTGGTATCATGTATGCGCCTCCTCTTCGCTAGTTCATAGCAACGTGTCAATAAGGGATGTTTTCTGGAAAAAGAAAGCATCCCTTTTTTTTGTTTTAGTTCAGGTTGCTTACTGCTCCAATGTCTAACAGCCTATAGCCTACTGCCTAATCTTATGTCCAACTCATCCAAAAAACAGTTCTGGTGGAATAATGCCCAGTATCGATCCCTGTTTTTTCAGGTGCTGCTGATTGCTGCAGTTGCAGGATTCTTCTGGTTTATTGGAAGTAATACCCTGCAGAATCTTGAAAAAAGAGGGATCTCCACCGGGTTCGGGTTCCTGTCGCAAAAATCGGGTTTTGGAATACTGCAGTCGCTGATACCTTTCAGTGATTCGGATTCTTTTGGTCGTACCTTTGTGGTAGGGTTGTTAAACACCCTGCTGGTATCAGTAATTGGAGTTTTCTTTGCTACTATCATTGGCTTTACAATGGGTGTAGCTCGTCTATCCAATAACTGGCTGATAGCAAAAATTGCCACAGTTTATGTTGAAATGTTCAGGAATATTCCACTGCTGCTACAGATATTCTTCTGGTATTTTGCAGTACTCCGGACGTTACCCTCTCCCCGGGAGAGTTGGTCCGCCGGTGGGGTGGCTTTCCTGAATATCAGGGGGTTATATTTGCCTCAGCCACTATTTGGTGACGGTTTTGCTTTTGTGGGCTGGACGTTTTTGCTGGCAATTATAGCCACATTCTGTATCAAGCGCTGGGCCAAAAAACGGCAGGAGGAAACGGGAACACAGTTTAAGATATGGCAAACGGCATTTGGCTTGATTGTGCTTTTGCCTGTTCTGGTCTTTTTTGCTGTGGGCTCACCGTTAAGCTGGGATCTTCCATCACTGAAAGGCTTTAATTTTAGAGGCGGGATGACCATTATCCCCGAGCTGACTGCGCTGGTGACTGCGCTTTCCATCTACACTGCAACCTTTATCGCAGAAGCGGTGCGGTCGGGAATTATGGCAGTAAACAGCGGCCAGACAGAGGCCGCATCGGCTCTTGGTCTGCACAGAAGTAAGGTTCTTAAACTTGTGGTCATTCCTCAGGCATTACGGGTGATTATCCCTCAGCTTACCTCCCAGTATCTTAATCTTGTGAAGAACTCATCCCTTGCCACTGCCATCGGCTATCCTGATCTTGTGGCAGTTTTTGCCGGGACGACGTTGAATCAGACTGGTCAGGCCATTGAAATCATAGCCATGACCATGGGTGTCTATCTCTTTATCAGTTTGACAATCTCAGCATTTATGAACTGGTATAATAATAAAACAATGCTGGTGGAGAGGTGATACCATGACAGTACTTATTACAACTCCAACACCTGATCAGCCGCCTCCTGTAAGTTCTGTGGGAGTTATTGGCTGGCTCAGGAAGAATCTGTTTGCATCTGTCACCAATTCAGTCTTTACCCTGATTGGCTTGTTTCTCATTTATAAAACAGTGCCCTCTGCTCTGAATTGGGCATTCTTTACTGCGGACTGGGTGGGAAGCGCAAAAGGCGATTGTAGCAGTGAAGGTGCCTGCTGGGTTTTTGTGGCTGTGCGCATCAAACAGTTTCTATTTGGTTTCTATCCATCTGCTGAATATTGGCGCGTAATCACCTCGTTTTCTCTTGTGGGTGTCCTGATCGCCTGGCTGTTAATTGAAAGAACACCTAAAAAAGGTATGGTGGCAGCGTTTACTGTCTTCTGCTACCCAATTATTGCCTATTTCCTTTTTTATGGTGGGGCTTTCGGTCTGCCGGTTGTGGAAACCCATAAATGGGGTGGCCTGATGCTGACCCTGATCCTGGCCACCATCGGTATGTTCTGTGCCCTGCCCATTGGTATTGTCCTGGCGCTGGGACGAAGATCCTCAATGCCAATTGCCAAATCCATATCTGTGGTTTTTATCGAGTTCTGGCGGGGCGTTCCCCTGATCACCGTACTGTTTATGTCTTCAGTGATGTTGCCTATTTTTTTGCCGGAGCAGTGGCAGATTGATAAGCTTTTACGGGCGCTGATCGGGATAATCTTTTTTCAGTCAGCCTATATGGCAGAGGTTGTTCGGGGTGGGTTGCAGGCCATTCCCAAGGGACAGTATGAAGCTGCGGAAGCTTTGGGACTTTCGTATTGGAAAACCATGTCTTTTATTGTTCTGCCCCAGGCCTTGAAACTGGTTATCCCTGGAATTGTAAATACATTTATTGCCCTGTTTAAAGATACAACGCTGGTACTTATCATTGGTCTATTTGATCTTCTGGCTGTCGTTCAGGCAGCATTTGCAGATCCCGAATGGCTTGGCTTCTCGGTGGAAGGGTATGTGTTTGTGGCCAGTGTCTACTGGGTTTCCTGTTTCTCAATGTCCCGTTATTCGCAGCATCTTGAGAAAAAACTGCATACGGGACATGCCAGGTAAGAAGAGAGAAGATCGAATATCGAACTGTAGAAGTGAAGGACGATACAAACAATGCATAGGTTAAGTAGAGTGACGCAACTATTTTAACGGTGAATAAAGGGTAATATTATGACAGCAGAAGCAACGCAGCAAGCATCATCCAACGAAGTCATGGTGGAGTTACGTAACGTAAATAAATGGTATGGTGATTTTCATGTTCTGAAAAACATCAATCTTAAGGTCACAAAGGGTGAGCGGATTATTATCTGCGGGCCTTCCGGCTGTGGAAAATCCACCCTTATTCGCTGCATGAATCGCCTTGAAGAACATCAGGAGGGTGATATTATTGTCTCGGGCATTACCCTTGATGATGATTTGAAACATATTGATCGGGTGCGTCGTGATATTGGCATGGTTTTTCAGCAATTTAATCTTTTTCCGCATCTCACTGTACTGGAGAACTGTTGTCTGGCGCCGATCTGGGTGCAGAAAAAACCGCGTAAAGAGGCAGAAGCCTGGGCTATAAAGTATCTTGAGCGTGTACAGATTGCGGATCAGGCAAAAAAATATCCGGGTCAGCTTTCCGGTGGGCAGCAGCAACGTGTGGCTATTGCCAGATCTCTGTGCATGAATCCCTCCATCATGCTTTTTGATGAGCCAACCTCGGCTCTTGATCCTGAAATGATAAAAGAAGTACTGGATGTTATGGTGGCCTTGGCTGAGGGGGGAATGACCATGCTTTGCGTTACCCATGAAATGGGTTTTGCCAAGACTGTGGCTAATCGGGTGCTTTTTATGGATGCTGGTGAGATTATAGAAGAAAATGAGCCGCATGAGTTCTTTGATAATCCACAGTCTGATCGGACGAAACTCTTTTTGAGTCAGATTCTCTAAAAAATGGCAACGATACACTGGTTGCAGCATGTACCGTTCGAGGGGCTGGGATCCATAGAGAAGTGGTTGACGGAGCAGGGGCATGAGTTGTTTTGTACTCGACTTTGGGCAGATGATCCCCTTCCGTCGGTAGGTTCCTTTGCCGCGCTCATTGTTATGGGTGGTCCCATGGGGATTTATGATTTTAACCAATATCCCTGGCTTCTTCAGGAAAAAAAGTTTCTGGCGGAGGTTGTCCAACAGCAGACGCCAATCCTTGGTATCTGCCTTGGTGCGCAACTTCTGGCAGATGTGCTGGGTGCAGAGGTCGGAACAAATCCTGAAAAAGAAATTGGCTGGTTTCCGGTGGCAGCAACAAAAGAGATGCCCGAAAAACTGGCTGCTGTTCTCCCAAACGAATTGACAGTTTTCCACTGGCACGGGGATACTTTTTCCCTGCCGCCCGATTCCGTCTGTCTGTATAACAGCAAGGCTTGTGAAAATCAGGCATTTCTGTATAAAGATTACGTGCTTGGGTTACAGTTTCATCTGGAGACAACCAGAGACAGTGCTGCTATCCTTATAGAAAATTGTCGGGCCGAACTGGTACCGGCTCCATGGATTATGATGGAGCAGGAAATGCTTGCAGCCACTGATAATTTCCTGAAAATTAATGCGTCTATGCATAAATTGCTGCAACAGTTCTTCCCGCTTCGGGAAGAGCCGAATAGAGGGGAATGATATGGCAGATAGAGTTGCAATAACCCTGCTTCTGGGAATACTCGCAGTTACAGTTCTATCTTGGGCAAGTGACACTGCACCTGTATCTGCGACAGAAGAGCCTTCAAAGTGGAGCAAAGCAGGAGGCGAGATCAGCGAAGCCGCAAGTGCGGTGGGAGATGCCACCGCAGATACATCAAAGAAAGCCTGGAAAGCCACAAAAGAGGGATCTGCCAAGGTTTGGGACGCGACGAAAGAAGGAACTGCTGGGGCCGTGGACGCGCTAAAAGAAAATTCGGCAAAGGCTTATGATGCCACCACAGAAAAATCTGCTGGAGCCTGGGATAAAACGAAGAGTAAGAGTAAAGAGTTATGGGAGAAGGGGAAGGCTAAAATCCATAGTGCTACTGCACCTGATAAATGAAAAAAAGAATATTGAATAACGAACAGGAGATGTCGGATGTCGGGGTGTTTTCAGTCGTGTCCGGGTAGAAAATTGCGAGACGATGCTCCAGAAGGCAACCCCAAAGCCCCCTTGCAAATTCCTAACTGGACATTACTGAAGTGTTTTATTTCTGCGGTTCTCTTTTCCTCAACTTGCTTCCTGTAGTGCCACCGCAACTGCAACAGACGCGCCAACCATAGGGTTGTTGCCCATTCCTATCAGTCCCATCATTTCAACATGGGCAGGAACAGAAGAAGATCCGGCAAATTGGGCGTCAGAATGCATACGCCCCATGGTGTCGGTCATACCGTATGATGCCGGTCCTGCAGCCATATTGTCAGGATGGAGAGTACGTCCGGTTCCTCCTCCGGAAGCCACGGAGAAATACTTTTTTCCTTCTAACAGGCATTCTTTCTTGTAGGTGCCCGCTACCGGATGTTGAAATCTGGTGGGGTTGGTGGAATTGCCGGTAATGGAAACATCGACGCCTTCCAGGTGATTGATGGCCACACCTTCACGAACATCGTCTGCACCATAACAGCGGACATTGCCACGTTCACCCTCTGAGAAACGCACTTCTCTGGAAATGGTCAATTTAGAAGTAGCATAATCAAATGTCGTTTCTACACTGGTAAAACCGTTAATACGTGAAATGATATAGGCGGCATCTTTGCCAAGACCATTCAGGATGACACGCAGTGGTTCTTTGCGGACATGGTTTGCTGATTTAGCCAGTCCAATGGCTCCTTCTGCTGCGGCAAAAGATTCATGTCCCGCAAGAAAAGCAAAACATCTGGTTTCTTCACGCAGGAGCATAGAGGCAAGATTACCATGACCGATACCTACTTTCCGGTGATCTGCAACAGAACCGGGAATGCAGAATGCCTGCAAACCAACACCAAGGGTTGAGGCGATATCAACAGCTCTGGTCTCACCCTTTTTAATGGCAATGGCTGCTCCAACTATATAGGCCCAACACGCATTTTCAAAGCAAATGGGTTGGATGTCTTTTACGATTCCTGCCACATCTACACCATACTCATCACAAACTTTTTTTGCTTCTTCAAGGCTTTCCATACCATGCTCTTTCAGCACCGGAATGATCTGATCAATCCGCCTTTCATAACTTTCAAATAATGCCATGATTTTCCTCCCTATTCCTCACGCGGATCAATTGTTTTAACAGCGTCAGCAAAACGACCATAGGTGCCAGTTGCTGCTTCCATTGCCTTGTTGGCATCCTCACCTTTTCTGATACTATCCATCATGCGACCAAGGTGAACAAATTTGTAGCCAATGATCTCGTCGTTGGCATCAAGTGCAAGTTCGAGCACGTATCCTTCAGTTACTTCAAGATAGCGAGGACCTTTAAGTCTGGTGCCGTAGGTGGATGCGGTAACAGAACGTAAGCCTTTGCCAAGGTCTTCAAGACCAGCACCAATTGGAAGTCCACCTTCAGAAAAGGCAGACTGGCTGCGGCCGTAAACGATCTGTTGAAATAACTCGCGCATGGCCACATTGATGGCATCGCAGACAAGATCCGTATTTAATGCCTCAAGAATGGTTTTGCCAGGCATGATTTCAGAGGCCATGGCTGCGGAATGGGTCATTCCGGTACAGCCAATGGTTTCAATCAGGGCTTCTTCGATAATGCCGTCCTTGATGTTCAAGGTGAGTTTGCATGCGCCCTGGTGGGGCGCACACCAACCGACACCGTGGGTCAGTCCACGAATATCTTTAATCTCTTTGGCCTGTGTCCATCCCCCTTCCTGGGGTATGGGTGATGGCCCGTGGTTGCACCCCTGGGTCAGGGGACACATTTCTTTTACTTCAGAAGAGTATTCCATACGGGTCTCCTTTTGGTTGTTAGTGGAGGCAACAGAATAAAGGATATGGAAAAAAGGAGCAAGTGGAAAGGGAGAACCTGAGATGCTTCCTTTGGATGACGAGAATGATGTTATTGAATTTCCCCATGACTCAACTTCCCTGCAGCGGTGTTGGACAGGTAGGGGTGCTTACGGAAAATCTGGTGCTCCCACTCGAGCAGGATGTGAAACGGGGAAATTTCACAAGAGTGGAAAAATATGCCCGTAAACTCGAACAGATTACGGATAAAAAAAGCAAGCAGGGGCTTGAGAAGCTGGCTCACGGAAGAGGGTAGCTTTTTGGGACTGAAATTTTTTCGTATGAATCGGGAAAACGGTTTTCTTCGGTACGTGTGATATGAATTGGTCGTGTAACCCCAAAACCCGTGCTAAACGTATTGCAATTTTCTAATTGGACACGACTGAGAAATTATACATCATTTGTTAGATGGAATTGTGGTGGCGGGGCAAAACATTTTTCGGAAACTTACTATAGTTTTCCGGGTGGAGTGAATTGACACACCCGGGTATGCTTCATTTTTGGCCAGCAGGCTTCGCATTTTGTTGTGAGGCGCATCCGATTTTGGTAGTGTTTTTCCAGATGATTTGAGTGAAGTGTCCTATCCCTGGTGAATAACCGGGGAAATTGTAATCATACAGGGATTCTTCGCCATACCACATTTCCACTATCGTAGCCGGACTTTTGTCATTTGTTGCCCAGGCAATATTTTCACCATATCCTGATGTAGAATGTTTGGACAGACAACTATCAGCATGGGACTGAGCCCTTGCGACGATCTGCTTCGACCATGTTACGGGTGGCACACCATGGAGGCTGTGATAGTTATTGTGTGCTGCGGGCAACTCAGTTGGAAGGAAAACGATCAAACTGGTCAAACATGTAAGAAGGATATTCCCCATTGATTATTTCTGCCTGCAGTTTCTACATGCTTCATCCAGGCGTGCTTCAATGTAGGTGATAAGAGCGTTGTCCTGATCTTCAAGGTCAAAGCATATCGCATCTTCTCCCAGCAGGCCACCAGGTACCCTATCCCCTTTTTCTTCAGGGTCGCTGATCATATCTCCATAAAAACAGACTGACAGCCATCTTTCCACATCTTCGATCACGTCGACCATCACAAAAAGATCTTTATCAGTTTGCTCAGCGTGTATGGCCCGTAGGGAATAGGTGACGCCGGGGCGGGCGATAAAATCCAGTGTGACCCCATTTAGCCCGGCCAAATGGTCTTTAAATCGTAAAAAAGTCACTTTATTGCTGTTTTTGTCAGCTGTGACTTTCCATTCTTCTATAAACGTGTTTAGTTCCTGCTCTGTTTTGTTACTCATATTGGTTTCTCGAAAAAATAGTGGTTATCTTTACAGGTAATTTTACAACAACATAGTACCACAAAGATTAACGACAGGTAAGGAAAAACATGATTACAGCAAATGACGTCGCACTCTCCTACGGGAAACGAGTAATCTTTCAGGACGTGAATATTAAATTTACTCCTGGAAATTGTTATGGCCTTATTGGGGCTAACGGTGCCGGCAAAACAACATTCCTAAAAATTCTGGCGGGTAATTTTGACCCTGATCACGGCACGGTCTCCATTGGCAGCAGAGAACGTATTGCGGTGCTACAGCAGGATCACTTTGCCTTTGATGAAATAAAAGTGCTGGATACAGTAATCATGGGTCACGAACGGCTTTATAAGTTACTGGCTGAACGAGAAGTCTTGTATGCCAAAGCGGAATTTACCGAAGAAGATGGAATTCGTAGCGGAGAACTGGAGGCTGAGGTTGAAGAACTGAATGGCTATGAGGCAGAATCAGAAGCAGCAGTTCTTCTTTCCGGCCTGGGTATTGATGAGGATCTGGTTCATAAAAAGATGAAAGAGCTGGAAGGTGGCGAGAAGGTTCGGGTGTTGCTTGCCCAGGCACTTTTCGGCAACCCGGATGTGTTGTTGCTTGATGAACCCACAAATAATCTGGATATCGATTCCATTGTCTGGCTGGAACACTTCTTGAGCAGGTTCCAGAACACGGTAATCATCGTTTCCCATGATCGTCATTTCCTGAATCAGGTCTGTACCCATGTGGCGGATATCGATTTTGGCAAGATCACTATCTATGTGGGAAATTATGATTTCTGGTACCAGGCAAGCCAGTTGGTACAGCAGCAGAAGCAGAATGAAAATAAAAAGGCGACAGCCAAGGCTGAGGAGCTGAAAGATTTTATCAGGCGCTTTTCTTCCAATGCCTCCAAGGCTAAGCAGGCAACGTCCCGAAAGAAACTGCTGGAAAAACTCACTCTGGAGGAGATGCCCACATCGTCTCGGAAATACCCTTTTATTCATTTTAAGGCTGGCAGGCCATGTGGTGATATTATCCTTGAGATTAGCGGCTTAAGTAAATCAATTGATGGTGAACTGCTGTTTAAGGATCTGGATCTGACGGTGAATAAAGGTGATAAGATAGCCTTTGCCGGGCGCAATAGCCTGGCAAAAACCACCCTTTTTCAGATTCTGGCCGGGGAACTTGAAGCGGATAGCGGAAGTTTTCGCTGGGGAGTGACCATGAGTAGTTCCTACTTTCCAAAAGAAAACAGTACCTTTTTTGAGAAAGATGTGACTCTTGTGGAATGGCTTGGAGAGTACACACCGCCAACAGAAGGCGAAACCTTTGCCAGAGGATTTCTGGGGAAGATGCTTTTTTCCGGCGAAGAAGCCCTGAAAAAAACAAGTGTCTTGTCGGGTGGGGAAAAAGTACGCTGTCTGTTGTCGCGAATGATGCTTTCAGACGCTAATGCGTTAATTCTTGACGAACCTACAAATCATCTTGACCTCGAATCCATTACTGCTCTCAATAATGGTTTGATTGAATTTAAAGAGGTGATCTTTTTTTCCTCTCATGATCATCAGTTTGTGGAGACCATTGCCAATCGAATCGTCGAGCTGCTGCCCGGTGGCATAATCGACCGGATGATGCCTTTTAGTGAGTATCTGGAAGATGAAAAGGTTATGGTTCTACGGGATAAGCTTAGTTAAATGCAATATGAAAAAATTTTTGAGGTGAGAATATAGCTCTTATGGAAAACAATGAAATCTTGCGTCGACTCCGCTACACATTCGACTTTGATGATTCGAAAATGATCACAATATTTGGACTTGCCGAGCAACAGGTAACGCGGGAACAGGTTAGCAACTGGTTGAAAAAGGAGGAAGACTCGGCGTTTCAGCCTATAAATGATATGGAATTGGCAACGTTCCTCAATGGTTTGATTACTGAGAAACGAGGCAAACGAGAAGGGGCACAGCCTGTGCCAGAGAAGCGCCTGACGAATAATATTGTCTTCAAGAAGTTGAAAATTGCATTGAACCTGAAGGCCGAAGAGGTTCTGGAAATTTTAGGTATGGCCGATTTGTATGTTAGTAAACCTGAACTCAGTGCATTTTTTCGTAAACCTGGCCATAAACACTATCGCAGTTGTAAAGATCAAATTCTACGTAATTTTCTGAACGGCATGCAGCTCAAATATAGAGGAAAAGAGTGATGTTTCTCAGGTGAAAAATCCCACTATTATTGCGCCACCAGCTGAATAACATTGCCACCAATAGAGATAATCATTTTGTCATGGGGTTGAGCTGTTCACTCTTTGGTACAAGGATATCATCTTTCATCCCCCAGGCTAAAAATGCCCCCGCTGGTGACGTTGCTGTCACCCTTAGTTTGGCAAATTGGTCGACCGTTGCGTATGGGGTATTGGTGAGCGCCTGCAATTGACCTTTGCGGTCGGCATAGATAAAAACTTGAACATTGTCTCCTGCCTTATATCTTCCGGGACGATACTTTTCTTCAAGGATAATGTCCCCCAGCTCGCCGCCATCAAGGAGGATTGTATTGTCCTGTGTGCTTCGTACAGTGACCTTGTTTATCTTTCCTATCTCTGCCATTGCACTTCCCTCATCTGTTCTTCTGAGCCGTAAGGAGGAAGACAGGGTATTCTTTTTCTGTTGCCTCCTTTCTTATGGTATGAATGATATCACCCTGTACAGAGTCCATGTCGAATTGAGCAAGAGTAGTCTTCAATGTTTTCATATCAAAACCATGGTGGAAAATCCCATCGGCTGAAGGATCATGAAATGAACCATCCTCAAGTATGAGGTCTGCCACAGCCAGATAACCACCGGGAGTGAGTAATTCAGAAAAACGTCGTAACAACCCGTCCGCATCCTGCAGATGATGCAGGGTCATGGAACAGATAATCAGATCGTATTTCTGTTTATACTCATCCCGGAAAATATCACTATTCGAACAGTGAACATTGGTGAGATTCTGTTCGTCAATTTTTTTCTGTAGTACATCGAGCATACCTTGTGAGGTATCAAGGGCAATAAGTGTTTTGATTAGAGGAGCCAGAGCCAGCCCAACCAGCCCGGTACCACAGCCAAACTCCATGGCGGTCATATTTTCGGTTAACGGGAGTCTGGCAATGGCCGTACTGATCACTTCTGCCAGCTGTACCCGACGCAGTTTTGTGTCGTAGTCGGGGGCGAATTTATCAAATCGTTCTGTTGTCATTACAATTCTCCCAGTACCTCAAATAACTCGGCATCAGCCTCAATCTTTTTTCGGTTGCCGATAATCATACGGTGACTGTTTTTCTGCATGATGGCAAAAGAATCAGCGTAGGAACGCAAATCCTGCAGTGAAGTGGATATAATCTCATGAATGCGCCGCTGTTTAGATGCAACAGTTACACCATTTAGATATTCATTTCGTGCCTGGGCTCCTTTTCCGGCAGAGGCCTGGAGGGGATTGAAATTGCCGTAGGTACCAATTACCAGCTGTTGTAAAACCTCCGCAGGAAGATCAAGTTTTTGTATCACTCTGGAGATAGCTGCATAACTGTCGTAGGTTTTTCGCACCTGCGGATCACGGTAGCTGACAAGGGCGAAGTTACCGCTGATATGGCTGAATTGGATAAAACAGCCATATGCACCACCCATCTGGCGAATACTGTTCCAAAGATAGTCTCTGGACAGATATGTTCTTAAGACTTCAAAGTGTCCGTTATAGCCCGCCCCGTCAGGGAGCAGATTTCCACTTTGTACTGCAAAAACCACTTCAGCAGAAGTAATCAGTGCTTCATGTTTTGGTAATGTTGGTATGACCAACTCCTGCCGGGGCTGAATGATATCCGGGAGAGAACGAATGAGTCCGGCACTGAGGTTTTGAAAGGAGCTGGCTTCTGCTTCATCGGCAGTTATGGAAAGGATGATATTGTTCCTGTTGAAAATATATCCTGCCATTTCATCAAGAGCTGCAAGAAATGTTTCCTCCTGTTCCTGATAGTTCCGGGCAAGATCGCGGGTGACACGGTAGTGAGTAACGCCGCTGACCATCTCATTACAGGCACCGGCTTTACTCAGCTGGGCAAAGGCAAGGGCGGTGGCAAGGCCGTACCCTTCACTCTGGGCTTCATGCTCTGCCCAGGCGTGTTCCCGGATAACAATATCTTTGATATGGTCTCTATCTGTCAGGGAAAGAGTGGTGAATACATCGTGTAAAAGCTGGAGGGCACGTTCCTGATATTCCGGTAAACATTTCATCTGGAACCAGAGAACTGGTCTGAAGGCTCCGTGATCCCCCTTTTTTATATGGCATTGAAAAGCATGGGAAAAGCCACCGGTGCAGGTGGCAACCTCCCGGGCGAAATGCATGTAATCCATCTTCCGGGTGCCAATTTCGGTGACGATGGTTCCAAAAAGATCAAGCCAGGGAAGAAAGCGGGACGGCAGGCAGGAGACCTCAAAACCGATATCAATATACGAGATATGGTCGGTGGCCAATTCGCTGAGAATGCATTCCCTTCCTTCAACTTCGCTTATCTGGGACTGGTGAAAAGGAATATTTTCCTCAAGGTCGGAGAGTTGCAGCTGCGGAAGTAGAGAAAGTGTCTGCACATCATTTGGGCGCTGCTGGTTTTCCATTAAGGCAAGTGTTCTGGCTATGAGTTGTTCCGTATCTCTTTCCGTAAGATTCTTTGCATACTCTTTCAGCTGCATTGTTTCCCGGCTCTGGTCGCGTGCCTGTTTCTCGGGATCCGGCTGTAAGGTAATCACCACAGTGGCAGGATTGTTGAGAAGGTATTTCTTTATCAGCGCTTCAAAATAGTTTTCCTGCAGTGCTTTTTCCCGGATTGTGGCAAAAAGCTTATCGATCTGCAGAGCGTCATAAGGGTTTGTACCATATTTAAAGGCGGGGAGAGCCTTTCCCACCAGGTTTAATCCTCGTTGTGCCTTACAGCTTTCTTCTCTTACCCCAAACTCGTATTTATTAAGTTCAGAGAGGATTAAATCATAACCAAGACCTTCGGCTGCCACGGTGGCCAGCGTTTCGTTGTAAAGAGTAAAAAAATCATCTCGTTTCTCAGGATCGCTTCCCACCAGGTAGGTCACCATCATGGTTTTGTAGCTTGAAGTAGAAAGATAAAAACCACCAAAATCCTTACAGACTCCGCTGCTGATAATGGTACTCTTCAAAGGAGAGGCGTCGGAATTAAAGAGGATATTTGCAATAATCTGAAAGGCCGCATTTTCCTCACGGTTGAGTACTGTTGAAACAGTGTTGGCCACAGCCAGAAACGTTTTTCCGCTTGTATCGGTGGAATCAATGGCATAGCTGTCTTCAATATAGGTGAGCCTGGCGAGGTCTGTTCCGGATTGTACTGCTGCCCGAGGTTTCCTTTCTTTGAAGTTTTGTAAAAAATTATTCTGGAGATAGCTCAGTTCTTTCTCAAGATCCGCGTCTCCGTAAACGAAAAAGGTAGCATTGGAAGGATGGTAATGCGTTTTATGAAAATCGCAGAATTCGTCATAGCTGAGATCCGGTATGTTTTTTGGGTCTCCGCCGGACTCGTGGGCATAGGTGGAACCTGGCATCAGTCCACCAAAAATATTATGAAAAATAAGTCGGATAGGGTCTGAAAATGCGCCCTTCATCTCATTGAATACAACCCCCTGGTATTGCAGTGGCGAATTAGCACTTTCCTGGTGGTAGTGCCAACCTTCCTGTTCAAATGTTGATTTGGCAAGTTCCGGGTTCAACACTACATCCATATACACATCCATGATGTTGAAATATTCCTTCATGTTTCGGGTGGCGAAGGGATAGTAGGTGGTGTCAGAGCCGGTCATGGCATTTAGAAAAGTAGTGAGACCGCCTTTGTTGATTTCTCCGAACACATCTTTTACAGGATATTTTCTGGATCCCATAAGAACAGAATGCTCAAGAATATGGGCAACGCCTGTGGAGTCCGAAGGGATGGTATTGAATGCTGCGGAAAATGTCTTGTTATTGTCACTGTTTTTGATGGCGAGCAGGGGGCAGCCCAGGATTTCGTGTTCAAAAAGATAAACATCCGATTTGATTTCAGAAAGATATTGATGTTCTTTCAGGGTAAAGCCCCAATAGGTGATGCCGGGAGTATATGTCATGATTTTTAAAAATGTGTTTAGAGTTTTTAAGTTAAAAATTCCTGCTGGAATCAAGGAGAAGAGTAACCGGGCCATCGTTGATCAGGCTCACATCCATATGAGCCTGAAATCTGCCGCTGGCTGTCTCCACACCCATTGCAGTGACGTAAGAGATGAAATCTTTGTAAAGTTTTTTCGCTTTGTCAGGGGGAGCCGCAGAAGAATAACCGGGACGGCGGCCTTTTCTGCAATTCCCATATAAGGTAAACTGGGACACAATCAGCATGGCACCTCCTGTATCCAGTAAGGAGAGGTTCATTTTCCCCCGTTTATCTTCAAAAATTCGGAGATTGCAAACCTTCTCTGCCAGCCATTGTACTTCCCGTTTGCCATCGTCCTGATGCACACCTAACAATAGCAGAATACCGGGGCCAATTATCCCGGTTGTATCAGAATCGACTGCTACTGATGCCTGGCTAACCCTTTGGATTACCGCTCGCATATTCTTAAAATGGGTGTCCAAACATAACCCATGCTACGGTCGTCTCATCGGAAAAACCTCCGTCCAGCCGGATAACAGTACCGGCGAACATAGATCGGAACCCAAATCCTCCATCAAACTACCATTCTTTCTGTTGAAAAAGCATAGGGCATAAGCAGTTTGTTTTTTGCTTTCTGACCACTGTTTTCGGTTCTACTGAATGTGTTTTTGATGCTGGTGTTGGGATGAGCCTGTACGCCTGGGGAAAATAGCAGTGCGGCTAGAGCCTGGGCTGTCAAAAAAATAAGAGATATTGATATTTTCATGAAGTGGTTAGCTATTTTTCCTTGAATTCCATAACATAAGTTGCCAGTGCATTCTTGTCAGTTTCATTGAGTTTTTTAATTTTACGTAAGCGGGGTCGCATTGTTTTTGCCCGTGCAGGCTCAACGATGGCTGTACTTTTTCCTGAAAAGAACTGTAACAAAGTGGCAGTGTCTGGATAGGTATTGGCAATTTTAATAAGCGACGGTCCACGTGGTTTCGGTGTTGTACTGTGACATTTTGCACATTTCATGGCCTGGAATATTTCCTGCCCCGATCTTTCAGCAGCGATGGTAAAACTACTCAAGGATAGAGAAAGGCAGATAGTAGCTGCGAGACTTTGTACATACTTCATGCTTTTCATAGCGGATTCTTTGTTTTGTAAAAGGTGGGTAATTTTTCGCCTGGGTTTCCTGCAAAACTATATACTATAAATTGATGGATTCGTAAAAAGTCTTTAGGATTCCATAAAAAATAACTTTTTCCCCAAAACTGGTCGAATTCCAGATAATTTTTACGAATGTGTTAACAAGACTTAACTTTTTTCGATAATCCAATGGAGATTAAAAGCATCATGCGAGCCATTTTATTTTTTGCCATGAGAAGTAGGCCCCTATGGGCGCATGACGAAGAAGAGGAAGAGTTTTTACGACGCCATCACCATTAAACAGATGGAAATGTTTGTTGTACCTTCCCCCGCTCATCGAGTTTGCAGGCCTTAATGCCTGGATCATGATAAAAGGTGAACCAGCTGTTCAGCTTTTGGTACCGGGCAAAATATTCTTCCTTACGATCAATTACTTCCAACGGGAAATTGTCATAGGCCATGATCCAGAGCGGGTTTACATGGGCGTGGGTAGGAAGCAGATCTCCAAGATGCACAGCAGTTTCTCCTTCTGAGTGCAGTTCAACCAGTTGATGGCCGCGGGTGTGGCCACCGGTGTATCGAAGTTTGACTCCAGCACAGATATCCATATCTCCTGCAATGATCTGCATCTTCCCGGATTGTTTGAGCAGGAAGAAATTTTCAGGCCAGTAGGTGGATTGTGCCCGCCTGTTTGGCTGTTCCACATCCTCCCACTCCTTCTCCTGTATATAATGGGTGGCATTGGGAAAACTCAACTCTTCTTCACCGTGTTGATTCAGCATGACAATACCACCGGCATGGTCAAAATCGCAGTGGGTTAGCAACACTAAGTCGATATCTTTACAGGAAAGTCCCAATTCTGCAAGATCCGTTAGAACAAACCAGGGAGAATGCACCTGAAAAATGGAGAGCAGTTTGGCACTGATTTTATTACCGATACCTGTATCGATAAGGATGTTGTGATCCGGAGTTTTGACAAGGAGAACATCATTACACAGAGAAATGGTGTTCTGCCTATCCGCTTGAAATTTTTTCTGCCATAAGACCTTGGGCACAGCTCCAAACATGGTTCCGCCATCGAGGCAGAAATGGCCGCCATTGAGCCAGAAGAGTTCGAAGCTGCCAAGTTTCAGTGTAGGGATATGCATTGAAAAGGTAAGCCTCTCTTATGTGTGGCTGCCTGAATACTGGGATAAAGGATAAGCTGCGGATCCACGATTACCGAGCGCACTGTGTGGGAGACAAAATGGGCGGTGACATGATCAAAATATTTGTTGATAAAGGTGATTTCTTCTTTACCGGGATAGAATCTGAGTCCTTTCCCAACAATGAAACTTCGTTTGTGGATCTGTGGATTATTGGTCAGTAACAATAGTAAGAGAGCGGGAATTATGAGTGGACTGGAGTCTATACGCATCGTTGATTTACTATTCATTCCCCTGCTATGTATCATACAAGAATTCGCCTCTTCACTGGCCGAAGCTGTTTTGCAGAATATATATGTAATTACTTCCGCACAGCCCGAACGTAGAATCCGCATCAAATTTTTGTGGATGTGAGGATGCTGCCTGGGGACAACGTGGAGTCACTTGAATTAGAATGATTAGCAGGGTGTAGCCAAGGACACTAATACCTTTTGTTTTCATCTTCTCCTCCAAATATTGGTTGTCTTCTTGTTTTTACGTGTGGGTACAGTAGAGTGGATTGCCGTTGAAATGAATATAAAAAAGCGTTTATGATATCTTTCTTATACCATAACTTTCATTTAATACATCACATTGTGATAAAACAAAGTGGCAATGGGGCGATATAAAAGAGAATGTCGAACAAAGAATTTCAAATATTGAAGGGTAACAGCCTCCTCCGGCGTCGTATGATACGGGAAATAAGCGTGTTATTTTGTACACTGTGTCTATGTTTGTGCTGGAATCCTGTAGGGGCCGAATCGCTCAGGTTTGCTCGTGTGGTAACAATAATTGATGGTGACAGTATAGTTGTAAAAAGTAGTGGCGAGCGTATAGAAGTCAGGCTCTGGGGGATTGACACGCCCGAGTACCATCAACCAGGCTCCAGGGTGGCAAAACGTTTTACTGCTGCGTTTCTTCTCCATAAACAGGTTGATCTCGAAATAAAGGATATGGATGATTATGGGCGGACGGTGGCTATGGTGCTGTTGCAGGATGGGAGGAATGCCAGCGAAGAGCTTGTTCGAGCTGGATATGCCTGGGTACATATCTACTATTGTAAGGAACCCGTCTGCATTAAATGGGATCGTTTGCAACGTGAGGCACAGCAAAAAAAATCAGGACTGTGGCGTGACAATGCACCTGTTGCCCCCTGGGTCTGGAAACGAAAACATTGAAAATAGGAGAGAAGATACTTTGACACATGGCATATGCAGTATTAGATTGCCATCGCTACGTTGTTTTTTGTCTGAAAGATACCATGCTCTATTAACCTGAATCGTAACAGAAAAATTTTGTTATACAAAGTCAGCAAAACTCTCTTTCTCCTCTCTTTCTTCTTCTACTGTGCAGCAGTAGTGTCTGCTTATGCCCGAATTCCCGATAAAGGGTTTAAGGAAACTGTGCAGGCGTTTTCCATAGTGGCTTGTGAAGACGAAGAACTGTTTAATTATACAAAAGATCTTATCCGAACGTTAAGCTATACCAACAAGCGGGTACTCCGTGCGTTTTCCCGGTTGGACTCTGTTTCTGCCACAGAGTTGGTGGCAGCATTGAAAACGCTGATGTACAAGGATATCGGTTTTGACAATCTGCTACTACTGGAAAGTTTTATACATCTTACCGGAGCGGACGCCACTAATTCCTGGCAGTATCTGGCAAAACTTGAAACCCTGAAATACCCCAAAAGCCGGGTGGTGATGGGGTTTGAACTGGTGGATTCGATTAGTGCCCCTGATTTGCTTTCTTATATTGATCGTGTGCAGAAGATGGCTGAACCCGCAGCCTGGGCAATACAGGCTTTTCTGCAGCTTCCCGGGCACGATGCACAAAGTGTTGCCGTGGCAATGAATATCATCGAAAAGATGAATGAACAGCAGCAGCGAGCAGTAGAGAAGTGTTGCCGGATTAAGGAAATTAATGCCTTTAAGGCACTTGATATAATAAAACTCCTTTCTGTTCTTTCCAAAACTGACGCCTGGAATGCCCGGGGGCTTTTTATTCAGGATATCACCCCTGAAGAGGCGTTTGCCTGGGTAAAATACTATTTTTCCGAAGAACAGGAACAGAAGGAATGGCTCTATTTTGCCAGAAGTCCTGCTGAAAAATCGCTGTTTTTGCGCAGTTTGGCAGAGGCGTCTGCTTATCAGACCTGGAAGATTAACGATCTGCACTCCATAACGAACCTGCGAGGGCGTGAGATCTCTGCGGGAACATTGCGTGCGGGATCCGTTCACTTCTTAACCACCCTGTTTAAGCGACTGGATCCGAAAATTCAGGAGGACTATTCGGAGTCTTTTTATGGCGCATTAGAGGGTGGCAAAAAAAACTCAGCCATTGTTGTTTTGCGACGGGCAACCGCAAAAGCCAGAGTGCTGGCAGCCCGTGACATCACCATCGTCCACAACTATATCCTTCTTTCCAGGGGCAGCGAATTGTACGACTCCTCTTTTCGTGATATCCTGGTACCCATCTTACAGGAAAGGATTGCAGCACATTGCAAAGGGAATCTGTTAAATTTTCTTCTCGATGTCGATCCGCAAAATAACCATGTGTCAGATTTTATAATCAGTCTTGCCCAAAGGGGAAAATTGTCCGTCTTTTTTCCAGAAAACCAGGAGGAACAGAATAAGGTTCTTGATCTGGTGACTCAGTCCGCTTTTCAGGATGAAAACAGCCTGATTCTCTTTTCCGCAACATTTATGAAGCTACTGGAGACCATTAAACCGGAAACCAGAACCTATCTTATTGCCGGAATGCTCAACGCCATAAGGGAGGAAAATACAGTCTTTACTGTCCAGTTACGGGTAATTCTCCAGTATTATCTGCAATATTATGCCGAATTTGTGGGAGGAGTGGATAAGATCCGTATTCAGATGATGATGTATGAGTATGGAGCTATCCCTCTGCAGATGTATACCAAAACTGCCTTTAAGGAATGGAAATCAGATGGATCGTTGTCCAGCCTCTCGGTGTTTCACAACGATGATGATGGCAGGCATTCCTATCTCTCCAATTGTCGCTACTTAAGTAAGAAGGGATATCGTCCCCGGGTGTCGACGTCGTATCAACTGGGAGCAACAGCAGACGCAGCATTGGAACTTGCCGGACAGTACGTGCAATCTTACACTGCATCACCCACCGCATCGTTAAAATCCATGTTCCGCCTCCAGGTGAGAAATCCTCTGGTATTTGATTGGGTGAAACAGTTGAAAGGTGTTGAAATATCCCATTCCGTGTTTATTTTTCAGGGAGAGGTAATGCAACAGGATCTCTTAAAGCAGTTTGTGCAGGGCGGGCATGAAATGTTTGCCCAGCGGGGACATAGTTACTGGCGATCCGAACAGTTGCTTGAACCCATTGGCAAACTGCTGGAAAGTGGGGAATTAACAGCAGATGATCTTGCTGCTAAACAGCGTTTTATGAGCCTTGGTTCCTGCGGTGGAATTAGGGCCTACTCGGATCTTGCAAATTTGTTCAATCATAACGTGGATATTCTGGCAACAGTTGGTACCGGAAAAGCTGTTGTCAATAACCCGTATAACCAGTTCCTTTTTGAAGCGGTGGTCGCAGCAGACAGTGAGATCAGCTGGGATGATGTTTCCGAGCAATCAGCCCGCATATTTAAACAGGGTCTTGGTGAAGATTACCTGCAACCCGGTTCGCTACCGGCAATTCTGCACAAAATAATGGATCAAAAGAGTAGCAGCAATGGTACAGATTAATCGAAAAGAATTGGCTGGACTTACTGAGTCTGCTCAAATTTATCTGTTTTTTGGAGAGCGTTATCTCTGTCGTGAGGCAGCTGATATCCTGCAGAAAAAGTTGCTTAGTTCCAACCCCGGTTCTGTGCATGCAATTGATGGCGATAATGAGGATGTATCCAAAACCCTTGGCCAGCTGCTCAATTTCAGCATTCTGCCGGGAAAACAGATATATAGAGTCACCGATTCAAAACTGTTCCATTCAGTAAATGTGGCTGAGTCGCTCTGGAAACGAGTGGAGCGTGCTTATGCAGAAAAAAAAGAAATGGCCTGCCGCAGGCAGCTGCTTTCCTTCGTTGCCATTGGCGGAATTGAGAATGAGGAAAATCTGGCTGAACTCAGTGCTCACCGGTGGAAGGAAGCATTTGGTTTTTCCAGACCCGATGGCAATCTTTTCTGGGCCGACGAACTGCTTTGCGGAGCCGCCGTTTCCGTAAAGAGCGGCGTAACAGATTTACGATCCCGCTATATGGAGGCCTTTAAAAAGAAAGTACCACCCAATAATATCCTGATCCTTACAGCAGAAGATGTTGATAAGCGAAAGGCTTTCTTTAAATTTATTAAAGAAAATGGTGTGGCGGTGGATTGCTCGGTGGATACCGGGGCTGCAAGGGCGGCGCAGACCGTGCAGAAAAGCGTTTTGCAGGAGATGGTTGAAAAAACGCTCCGCAAGTTTCAAAAGAAGATGGCACCTCCTGCCATAGAACAGCTTTTTGAACGAGTTGGGTTTTATCCCATGGCGGTGATTATGGAGGTTGAAAAGCTAGCTCTTTACGTGGGAGACCGGGATCTTATCACCGTAGAAGATCTGCAGGCAATGGTGGGGAGAACCCGGGAAGATGCACTATTTGAACTCACCGATGCCTTTGGTAAACGGCAGGTAGCACGGACGCTGGTATTGCTGCACAGATTGCAGGAGAATGGAATACATGGTTTGGCAATTATTGCCACCATGCGTAATTATCTCCGTAAATTATTGATTTTCAGATCTCTTTCCTTACAGTCTGAACCTATGTATCGCAGGGGCATGAACGCCGGACAGTTTCAAAAAGAGTATCTGCCGGCATTGAAAAAACGGGGTGAATGGACGGCCATGTTGAAAGGGCATCCTTACGCCCTGTTTATGTCGTTTAGCAAAGCACAGGAATTTTCCTGTACTGTACTCAAAAACTGGATGGAACTTTTGTTGCAGGCAGAATTGTGTATGAAGAGCTCCTCCCTTGATTCAAGGCTGATACTGGAGGAGTTGTTTTTCACATTACTGGCGGCTAAGCGTCAGGAACGTTGAATTAAGCCTCTATTTTGCGTATTCTGTGACATTATATTTGTAGTCAGTCGTGTCCGGTTAGAAATTAGCGCAAAAAAAATCTTGAATGGCTAAGTAAAAAACTTCATATTCGAGGAACGTACATTTGATGGAGTGAGGCGTACCTGGGTACGTCGTAACGACAGCAAATTTGTAGTGAACAAGAAGAAGTTTTTTTACAACGCCATCAGAATTAAAATAATAATGAAAGATAATGAGTGAAAAAAAAGGATCAACAGCAACAAAAGATCGTGATGAAGTACAGGAACCACATCTTTATAAGGTTCTTCTGCATAATGACGACTACACCTCTATGGAATTTGTGGTCTCCATTCTGGAGCAGATTTTCAGAAAATCCACATCCGAGGCCACCAAAGTTATGATGAATGTGCATCAGGATGGAGTCGGGGTAGCTGGAGTCTACACCCATGAAGTCTGTGAAACAAAGGCTATTACTGTCCATGAGCTTGCCCAACAGAATGAGTACCCTTTGCGTTGTAGTATTGAACGAGTATAGAAAACAGAAGAAAGTAATCTCAAACTCTTTTACGATGCCATCAGATTTGGAATAATATTATGATAAGTAGAGCATTAGAAACAGCTCTTGTTCGAGCTATTCGCGAAGCAAAAGATCATCAGCATGAATATGTAACGGTGGAGCACCTGCTTTACGGTTTGCTCCACGATGATCTGGCGGAGTATATAATACGTGAATGTGGCGGCTCACCAGGCAATCTTAAAAATCGTCTGAGATCATTTTTTGCCGGAGAACTCCCTGTAATAGCAGGGCAGGAACGGGGAGAACCAGCTCAAACCGTGGCCTTTAACCGTGTTTTGCAACGGGCCGTGGCGCATGTACAAAGTTGCGGTAAAAAAGAAGTGGATTCCAGTGACGTACTGGTTTCCCTGTTTCACGAAGTACAGTCCCACGCTGTGTTTTTCCTTGGCTCAGAAGGGCTGGGGCGTATGTCTGTTGTGGATTTTATTTCTCACAGTCTGCCTGACAATCTGCAGAAAGAACCGTTGACCAAGATGCCGGATGAGCAGGAACAGGAGACAAAAAAGAAGGCGGCAAAAGATGAAAGAATCCTGCGGGAATTCACGATAAATTATGCGCATGCCATAGGCGATGGAAAGTTGGACCCCCTTATCGGGCGAAAGCTTGAAGTAAACAGGATGATGCAGGTTTTGTGTCGCAGAAAGAAGAATAATCCCCTTCTGGTTGGAGAGCCGGGGGTCGGAAAAACCGCCATTGCTGAAGGGCTGGCGTTGTTGATTTCTGACGATCAGCTGGCTCGGGCAGCAGGAGAAAAGGCATTGGTTCCAGACCTTCTTCAGGATGTGGATATCTATCTGCTGGATATGGGGAGTATGGTGGCCGGCACCAAATACAGGGGAGATTTTGAAAAACGGATTAAAGGTGTTATCTCAGCCATTGAACGAAAAGAGAATGCTATTCTGTTTATCGATGAAATTCATACCATAGTTGGTGCCGGAGCCACCAGCGACGGTTCCATGGATGCTTCAAATCTGCTCAAACCCGCTTTGCAGGCGGGGACACTGCGTTGCATTGGTTCCACGACCTATGAGGAACATAAAAATCACATTGAAAAAGATCGTGCCCTTTCCCGCAGGTTCCAGAAAATTGATGTGGAAGAGCCTAATGTGGAAAATACCCGTAAAATTTTGGTTGGGTTGCAATCCAGATATGAAGAACATCATCGGATCAGCTATTCAAAACCAGCAATTCGCGCAACAGCTGAGCTGGCTGATCGCTATATCAATGATCGATTTCTTCCAGATAAAGCCATTGATGTAATGGATGAAGTCGGTTCAGCCTTTCGTCTGGCTGGAAAGATTGGCAAAATCGTTAGAGTTCGGGATGTGGAAAAGGTGGTTTCCCGTATGGCAAGGGTTCCTGTCAGGAGCAGTGCCAATGCAGAACTTTCATCCCTGAAGGAACTCACTGCCTCCATGAAAACGGTGATTTTTGGTCAGGATGAAGCCATTAATGCGGTGGTCACCGCCGTGAAACGATCCCGGGCAGGTCTTGGTCATCCTGACAGTCCCACAGGGAGTTTTCTTTTTGCCGGTCCCACAGGTGTGGGAAAAACAGAAGTCGCCAAACAGCTTGCCACACACCTCTCCGTTCATTTTGAGCGTTTTGATATGAGTGAATATATGGAGAAACATGCAGTGGCAAGGCTTATTGGAGCGCCTCCCGGATATGTTGGCTTTGACCAGGGTGGCCTGCTCACCGAGGCCATTCGTAAGCATCCCTATTCCGTATTGCTCCTTGACGAGATTGAAAAGGCACATCCGGATATTTTTTCCATCCTCTTGCAGGTAATGGACCATTCCACTCTAACGGATAACTCCGGTAGAAAGGCTGATTTTAGAAATGTGATCATCATCATGACTACCAATGCGGGAGCACGGGAAATGTCTTCAGCTCCCATCGGGTTTGTGGCAGAAACGAAGGGACGTGAACAAAAGGCACTGAAAAATCTTTTTTCCCCCGAATTTCGTAACAGGCTCGACGCGAATATTTCCTTTGTTGCCCTGGACCCGAAATCCGTTGAAAAGGTTGTTGTTAAACTAATACAGGAGCTGCATCTGCAGCTTGCTGAACGGAAAGTAAGTATCAGACTGACCCCCGGAGCCAGAGCCTGGCTTGCCGCAAAAGGCTATGAACCTGCATATGGTGCAAGGCCATTGAGACGTCTGATCCTTAAAGAAATCGGTGATGTATTAACTGATGAAATCCTTTTTGGCGAACTTGTTTCCGGCGGTAAAGTGACGGTGGGAGTGAGAAAGGATAAGCTCACCTTCAGCTACAAATACGAGTAGTCAAAGCTATGTTTTTCGATATGATTGAGGGGTTAAAGAAGGGGATGATGCCTGAGCCTGCTCCCCTGGGTGGCAGATGCCGCGCAGCACTTAGTAAAAAACTGGCTTTAATCAGTCAGCCTCCCGCCTATTGGATAGATGATCCAAAACGAAATCCGGTGACAGAACACCTGCTGTGGGCCATTCTTCTGCTGCGAGACCCTGATTTTCTCGATGTGATTGTCGGGATTATCCTTATGGAACAGGCGGAATCAGATGGTTTAAGTGCCGAGGAATTTATGCAGAAAAGTGTAGAGCAGTTGTTGGCTCTGGCACCATATACATCGTTTCGTGAGCAGTTAAAGCAGCATCTTGCCATCAAATAGAGTATGAATCATTTGCATTGCTGATAAGTAGGATGAGGGCTGGAAAATGAAATCGGTGTGCAGTGTGTCCAAAGTTCAGTACTAATTTAAAGCACGTTTACGATATCTGGAAGGGGCATGGTGATTGTTCATATTGTTTTGAATGCCTTCAGTTTATTGTGCTGAATAGTTACCTTGATGATTGATATTATTTGCAGTATTAATAGCATAAGGAAAATTACTGTTCCAGCATGGATATGAAATATGCCCGTATTTGAATATAAAGCACTGAACCAGAAAGGACAATCCTGCAAGGGATTTGTGGATGCTGAAAATGAGGATTCTGCCTGCAGTAAACTGCGAGCCGGCGGCAAGTATCCTGTTTCCATCCGGGAAAGTCTCAGCAAGAAGGAAAAAAATAAGAAGCAGGTTCTAAGCGGTGTCCTCTTTGATCGCATCGGGGTGGATGAAATTCAGATTGTAACCAGGCAGTTAGCGACATTGCTAGGCGCTGGTATACCACTTATCGGCAGCCTGTCTTCTCTTATTGAACAGAGTAGAAATCCTGCTCTTAAACGCATTCTGGCTCAGATCAGGGATTCCGTCAATGAGGGGGCAACCCTGACCGACTCTTTGGCAAAACATCCTAAATTATTTTCAAATATCTATATCAATATGGTACGTTCCGGTGAAGCGTCGGGATCCCTTGATGTGGTACTTGATCGTCTTGCCGAGTTTGGTGAAAAACAGCGAGCCTTGCAGGGCAAGCTGAAGGCGGCTCTGGTATATCCTGTTTTTATGGCACTTGTCGGAACAGGTATCCTCTTTTTTCTTGTTACCTATATTGTCCCTAATATAACACGTGTTTTTACAGATATGGAACGGGCTCTGCCGCTGCCGACACGTGTACTGATTACTATCAGCGAAAATCTTCGTCAATATTGGTGGCTGGAGATTGGCATTTGCGTCTTGCTTGTTATGGCGCTTCGCTTTTTTCTTGCCCGGGAAAAGGGGCGATGGATGTGGGACAGGCTTAAATTGTCTCTTCCTGCAACCGGATCCCTTACCAGGAAAATTATCCTCACCCGTTTTGCCTCAACCCTTGGGAGCCTGTTAAACAGCGGTGTGCCGCTGATAACCTCTTTGAAAATTGTCAGCGCACTGGTGGATAACAAATTGATTCAGAAGGTTATTGAGGACGCAATGGACAAGATCGAAAAGGGGAAAAATATGAGTAGTGCCCTTGAAACCTCGGTGTGGTTTCCACCCATTTTTATTCAGATGATTAGTGTGGGTGAGCAAAGTGGTCAACTGGAGACAATGCTCGAAAAGATCGCAACAACTTATGAGAGAGAAGTGGAAACAGCCATCCTGGGAATGACATCCCTGATAGAACCTGTTATGATTACCGCCATGGGAGCTGCGGTGGGTTTTGTGGTGCTCTCTATTTTACTTCCAATCTTTGAAATGAATCAGATGATTTAACGGACAGGGCTTATGGACTAAAGGCTGTAAGCCATCGGAGAAATATAAATTAACTGACTGATATGAAAAATAAACACCCAAAGCACATACAAGATATACTCTCCTCCAACCGGGGTTTTACCCTTATAGAATTGCTGGTTGTTCTGGTTATTATTGGTATCCTGGCAGGTTATGTCGGCCCCAGGATCATGGGGCATCCGGAAGATGCAAAACGCACTATGGCAGCAGCCCAGATGAGTGGGCTTGAAACAGCCCTTGCCGCATATCGATTGGACAACGGTGCCTATCCCACAACGGAACAGGGATTGCAGGCACTTGTTGAAGCACCGACAACGGGCAGATTACCTAACAAATGGCGCAAAGGTGGTTATATGGCCAAAGGAAAACTTCCTAAAGACCCATGGGGCAATGATTATATTTATCTTAGTCCCGGCACCCATTCTGATTTTGATATTATTTCCTACGGAAGGGATGGTGAATCTGGTGGAGAAGACGTGGACGCGGATGTTAATAACTGGGAGACAGAGTAGTCTTTGCGAATAGATGCTGATCATGCAGATTCCAATCGGGGATTTACCCTGTTGGAGTTACTTGTTGTCTGTTTGCTGATCTCCATCAGCCTGGCTTTCAGTGTGCCGACGCTTCGCGGTGCTCTGGTGACAGATAAACTGGCGGCAGGTGCCAGAAAGCTTATTTCTCTTATCGGCAGTGGGCGCAGTAAAGCTGTGATCTCGCAGGAAGCACAGGTGGTTCTGTTTGACCTTGCAGAGCAGAAAGTCTGGTATCAAACAGCAGCAGAAAGAGACGATGAGGGGGATGAACAGACGGGTAAAGGTTCATCCGTTACTCTTCCCGAGGGGGTACGGATTGACGCAATAAAACAGGCGACGGGCAGCAGCGAGCATAACCCTGCGGCAGATGGATTGTGGGTATCGAAACAGGGGTATATGGACGAAACTACTATTCGCCTTGTGGATGCGAAGCACAGAAGTATGACTCTACGTATTTTTCCCTTTATTTTCAAAATCAGGATAGATGATAGCCCGGATGGCTTTTAATTTTACCGCAACAACCGGAGAGAAAGGGTTCACCCTGCTGGAGGTAATGATAGCAGTGGCAATCCTTGCCATCTCTCTCACCAGTCTGTTCGGTTCACAGTCAGCTAGCGTTGCGCTGGTTACAGAGAGTCGTTTTAATGTGCAGGCCCCACTTCTTGCCAAAAAACAGCTTGCCGAGTTGATTGCTGCAGACGAGATATACCAGGCAGGGGGCGATTTCGGAGAAGAATTTCCCGGTTTCCAATGGGAGCTTGTAGTGGAGGAGGCATATTTGGGTCTGTCAGAGGTGCTGCAGCAGCTTGATGGCCGAATGTGGAATTTAAAAATGACAGTGACCTGTGGGGAAGATGCTCTTTTTTCCTATGAACTTGATACTTACCGGAAGAAGGAAGAATGAGTCAACGTTCTCTCTTAATAGATTTGCAAAGCGATCTGCTTACTGCAGTACTGCAGAGTGGTGCAAAATCGCGGACTGTGCTTGACTCTGCGGTGGTGGTACTTGCCGGTAGGGAACCTGTTAAGGTTATTCAGGAATTGACTGATTCTCTGGATTGCACTGACTGCTGTTGTTCCCTGGCCTTTGGTACCTCCTTTTTTCTTTTCCGCAATATTGAACTTCCTTTTTCCGATCGAAAATCAATTGATAAAGTTCTACCACTTGAGCTCGAAGAGAGTCTGGCAGGATCCGTTGACTCCATGGTGCTGGATACTCTGGTAAATCCTGGCGAGGGAAAAGAAGTGGAAATTATCTGTGCCATGATCGGACGGGAAATGCTTTCCACCTGGCATACAGCATTTCTTGATGCAGGTATCATCCTCACCCGCATTACAGTTTCCGGCCTGTCCTCCATTGCAGGAATCCTTGAGAATGGTCAGCCACCCGAAGAGTTTGTCTTCCTTGCCCTTAGAACAGAGGATGCTGCATTGTTTCTTGTTTCGGAGAAGAAACTGCAGCTGATTCGTCCCCTACCCTTTAAACCGCTGGGTCTGGAAAGTACCTCTAAACCCTGTTTTACGGCAGATCAGGAGAGCGGGGAGCTGACGTTTCAGGGAGGGGCAGAGAGTGGCGAAGCATATAGCGATCTGGCACTTGCAGTACGGCAAACCCTGCTTCCTATGCCACTGAAAACAGATATTACAAAGATCCCCCTTTATATTGAGGGCAGCGGCATCCAGATATCTGTCGCAACGTCCTGGATTAAAGAAGCCTTTTCGCTACCCTGTTTTATCTGCGGCAAAGGGGGTATTCTTCCGCTGCCACCGCAGTTACCCAAAAGAACAGAGGCGCATGGCTATTATCTTACCTCTGCCTTGAGCCTTGGTGCTCAGAAAGAAAAATCCCGGGTCACCTTTAATTTCTGTAAAGATGGTTTTGCGCCCGTTGATTCTATGGCGAAATACCGGGTTATGGGGAAAGCTCTTGTCCTTTTCTTTATTGTTGCGCTAATTGCGTCGGCTACCTATCTAGTGTACAACAACGGCATTATGCAGAAAGAGCGGGATGACCTGGTTGCTGACATACACAACGTTTTCACCAATACAATGCCGGAGGTGAAACGGATTGTCGACCCTGTCCAGCAGTTACAGGTGGCAATCAATAGTGCAAAAGCTTCTTCCGGAGAGGATGGGGGAGCCAGGTTGCCGTTTCCGGCTCTTCATGTTTTACGGGAACTTTCTGTGCGAATCCCGGTATCCCTTGATGTTCGTCTGAAAAGATTTGTTTACGAGGCCAAGGGCTTACGACTTATCGGCATAACCGACACCTTTAATACCGTTGACAGTGTGAAGAAGAGTCTGGAACAATCGCCGGATATTACATCTGTAACCATCAGTTCCACTAATATGAATCCTAAGGATAACAAGATCCGCTTTGAACTGAAAGTAGGAATGGAGGCATCGGAAAAATGAGTTCTTTTTCACAGCTTCTTGCTCCTCTAACCCGACCACTTCTGGATAAGATCGGTTGGGACGTGATGGCAAAACGGGAGAGGTTCATGCTGATTGGCCTTGTGCTGATGGTTACCGGGTTGCTCATTTTTAATTTTGTATTTTCCCCACTCCTTGAATCGAGAAAATACCTGCAAAACTCAATTGAAAAAAAAGATATCGAGTTGCAGGAGATGTATGCATTGCAGCAGGAATATAATAAACTACGGTTGCAGAGCGGGGATATTTCCTCCCTTCTTGCCAAACGCACAAAAGATTTCACCCTGTTTTCCTATATTGAACAACAGGCGACCAGGGCAAAGGTCAAACGAAATATAAAATATCTGAAGCCCAGCAAAGTGGCACGGGAAGGAGAATTGCAGGAGTCCCGGGTGGATGTGAAAATGCAGCGGCTTTCCACTGCCGGCCTGGTAAAGTTTTTAACTGGACTGGAATCTGAGGAAAAAGTAATTTATGTTAATCGTCTATCCATTCAGGAACATGGAAAAGATGTTGGATATCTGAATGTTGTGATTCAGGTGATCACCTTTACCAGGAAGGCCGGATGATGATCTTTTTTAAGAGTAAACTTACTTTTTGCTTCAGCCTCCTGCTGTACACATTGCTACTGGCTGCCGTGACTCTCTACTTTCGTTTCCCGATGGGAAATTTTACCGTCTATTGCCAGTCGCAGCTGGAAGAAATATTTCCCGGCACCAGTTGCAGTATCGGGAGTATTGGTTACGGCTTTCCCTTTGCTCTTACCGCAACGGATGTCAGGCTTAACG
>Ga0256826_1000052_pt1 | contig 52922 bp, 49 predicted proteins | sample CV79metaG_FD_185975 | JGI IMG/M metagenome (GOLD analysis project Ga0256826, IMG submission 185975) | Hydrothermal vent microbial communities from East Pacific Rise, Pacific Ocean - CV79 | ecosystem: Environmental > Aquatic > Marine > Hydrothermal vents | place: Pacific Ocean: East Pacific Rise...
ACTCTCTGTCTTTCGACTAAGTGTCTCTGTTTGTGGATGGGAATTATAGGGGGTAGTTGCTTAATTATAGCTTAATGTTTGGGGGAAGTTGGAAAGAAATTATTTGTTCGTTTTCGTTTGGTTTTATGATGCTTTTTTCGAGTATTTTATAGACTGGGAAAACCTAGTCTATATACTATTTTTTACTTATTTACTTCTATTGATACAGCTTGTGAAAAGTTTGGTACATCATCATAAGAGAATACAGCATAGTACTTGTGTACACTCTTATCTCCGAAGTTGTCAAAAGTATAAGAATCACTTCCGCCATATAGTTTTTGACCATCATATGGAGAGCATGGCACTCTAAATGCATTTTTAACTACTATAACACCTTTACATGCTTCATCATCTGGCATCTTCCACTCTAGTTTGATTAAATCGTTCTCTTCTTTTTGGATTAGCTCTGTTACTTGGCTAGGTGCTGTTCTTCTTTTTTTAATGTAGTTAATGACCAATGATGGTTTTTTCATACCTTTGGAATCCAACCACTCTACACTTTGTGACTTACAAAAAGATGTCTGGGATGAAGCAGAGATAATAAATACTGCTTTTTTACTCTCAGTAGCGTTTACCAACATCTCATTGATCGCATGTTTGTCAAAAACAAATCTCTGTGCAGCATTCTCTTTTATATCTACCATACTAACATCGTAACCAATACGTTCAATTATTTCTCTATTTTTAACCTTTTCATATGTCTTTTCACCCTGACATGGGCTAATCATCTCAATATGAAAACGTAAATTATTTTGAGAGCTTAATTTATTTGCTTCTATATCTATATAAGCACTTGAAATTATCGTATTATCCATATCAGGTAAATTAGCCAAGTCAAATTCTATATAACCATAATCTTTATCACCCTGCGAATTAAAACCGACCTTTAGTGCTGACTCTTGAAGTTTATCTTTACTTACTGTTATTTCCGTAGATGACTGTAAATCAATTCTTGCATCATTTATAGTATAAGAAATATCTAATTTTGGTCTGTATGTAAGTCCTCCACTAAATTTTCCATATCCTATATCCCATTGCATCATTTGTGAAGCACGATCAAGCGGTAAAGAGCATGGTCCAACCATCCTAAAAAGTGCTTCTCTACGTTTAAGAGACTTTTGAAGAACTCCTATCTCTTGGGAAGCAAACTTATAGTCTCTCCATACACCCTGAGCTAACTGTGCCGAACCAGTAGGTCTATCGATATAGCTTAATACTTTTGCATTTTTAATATCATCAAAACTATCTTGTCGCTCTACTGTTCTTTCATCAATCTGACCTACACGCCACTCTCCATAACTTTCAACCTGAACAGAAACTCTATTCATAGGATAAAAAGATATTATTGCACTTGTTATAATTGCATTTTCAGGAATTGTACTTAATGAAAAACCACATACACCTAAACACTCACCCTTATTATCTGAATACCCTACAAAAAGAGAGTTATTTCCAAAGTGTTCGTTATTTTTCTTTGTTTTTTCACCAACATATCCTATTTTATTCGCTAAAGGATATAAAATCTTGGAAAACATATTATCAGCTGGCTGTGTTCTAACTCCAACTTTTTGACCAAAAGGAGATTTAATATAACGTTTCTTACAAACAGCTCTAATGAAGTACCAATAGTTTGTGGCAGACGGTAAGTTCTTATCTGTAAAAGTTTTTAACTTTGTCATACCTATTCTATTTGAGCTTTGAGCAAAACCTTTTGACTTTGATGAACGATATATCTCAAAGTATAGTGTATCATCATCAATATACTCCCAGTTAAGTTCAACTTCTCTAGATGTAACATCTGTTGCTATAAAATTTTCAACTCGTGGCAATGCATCACTCTTTTTATAGTTATTTGTTTCACCGAGTGCATACATAAGTGCTGCTATATTTTCATCAATATTTTCACTCATATGTTCTTTAAAGTCACTAATATTTCTTGTTCCTACTTCAGCTACAATAGAAAGTGCTCCTTGAGAGTAGTAAAACTCTCGTCCACTTCCTGAGATTAAGTGTACTGGAGGTTTCCCCATATGAACACCATATTCCCGTCCAGACTCTTTTCTTATCTCTTCTGCCATGTTTGAAGCTAAAAGATTTAAATCTATTGCATCTTCTGCATCTTCATGTATAAAGTTGTGTGCAGGAAAGAAAACATTACCTTGTGAATGATAGTCAAGTGCTATCGTAATATTCTTGTGGTCTTGTACAAAATCACGAAGGGCTGCCGTTTCAGGTTCACTAAATGCTGCCGGTCCTGAATATACATTTGATGTCATATCTTTATTTGGAGTAAAGCCTACAGAAAAGTTTCTATTTAAATCTACACCAAAACTTCCATCACTATTGCGTCGTCTATTTTTTCTCCAAAAAGAGAAATGATTTCTTGAGTATTCAAAACCATCTGGATTTGCACAAGGGACCATATATAAAGTTGCACTCTCTAGTATCTTATTTAGTTGAGGATCATACTCTATATGATCTAATATATACTGAGCAAAACGTAAAGATATTTCTATCCCTACCCATTCACGTGCATGAATTGTTCCTGTAAAAAATAGTGCTGGTTTGTCTTTATTTGTATCAATATTTTTAGTAATAGTTACTGCGATGATATCTCTATCTTCCCATGTTTTACCTATTGTCTCTACTTTAAAAAGGTCTGGATTTGTTTTTTGTGCAGATTTAAAAAAATCTACACATTCGTTATATGAAGTATATTGTTCTCTCAAGCTATTGCCTTATTAAAAATTATTATAAATTAAAAGCGAATTGTACTCAAAAAATGCTTTTATGAAGTTTTTCTATCTATTAGCTCAACAATTAGATCAATTTTTTTGTTATTAAAATCTAATCCCATTTTTTCTTGTTCTGGTGTTGCAAACGCTGGTATACCATTTACTTCCAGTACTATGTACTCTTCTTTTTCTCTATCATAAATAATATCAACACCACCAATATCAACACCAGTTGCCTTACATGCATCTTTTGCCACTTTGATTATTTCATCATTAGCTTCACGCATAAAAACACTACCACCAGCCGTTACATTAGTACGCCAATCTGTTCCTGTAGCTTTTCTTCCATAACATGAGACAAATTCACCATCAACAATATCGACTCTAAAATCAGTATTATCATAATTTATAAATTTCTCTACATAAAAGTAACGTAAATCCATCTGATTTAAAAATGGCATCAACATATCTAAGTTTGCTTCATTTTCTATTTTAGTAAGCCCTACTCCGCCCCAACCATCAGTTGGTTTATAAACCATTTTATCCCATTTTTTGATAATTTTTTTAAGTTCATGTCCATCATCACGGTGACAAAGTTTATAATCGGCTGTTTTAATTCCATGGTTTCTAAGGACAAAAGATGTATGAAATTTATCTTCAGTCAGTGCAAAAGAGTCGTATGAATTAATCATCGGAATAACACGATTAAGTGCTTGGTAGAGGTACATTTGATACTGTGTCTGCTCTCCCGCATTATATGAAAACATTAAGTCAAGTTTATCTAATTTGATTCCATGATGCTCTTCACCATGAAAAAGTATGTGCCCATTTCTCGCAATAGCATTTCGCAAATTAATATTATTAAGAGTATCTATCCCTCTATCTTTTAACTTTTTAATGATTTTTTTCTGAATCTTATCACCACCACCATTTGCATACAACCACATACCAATTTTTCTATCCGACATTTATTCTCCTTTAAAATCTAAATTTTTTATAAAGTAAGTAAATAATTCTCTACTAAACTCTATTCTACTAACAAAACTATCTTTACTAGCTCGCTCTTTAACTGTATGATCCCCATCACCAAATGGACCAAAACCATCAAGAGTGGTAACACCGCAAGAACTTACAATATTTGCATCACTCACCCCACCTCTTTCTTCTGACTTGATTGATGTATTTGTAATATTTACTATATTTTTAATCAACTCTAATGATGATTGGGAAGTCTGCATTACATCTCTTTGAATCCCACCACTAAGCCTTGAGATAGTACCAACTACATATGAATGATTAACTATTTTATCTATTTTATCTAAAACTCTCTGTTTTTCATCTGCCGTCTTATATCGCAATTCAAAAGTAAGATGTGCATGAGGAGAAATAGTATTTGCACCTATTCCACCCTCTATTTTGCCAACATTAACTGTTGTACCTTTACTAAGATCTGTCAATTTCACTAATGCTTGTAGTTTATATGAGGCTTCTAAATTTGCATCATTACCCTCAGAATAACTGTTTCCTGCATGAGCTGCTTTTCCTTCTATGTCAATGAAAAAAGTTCCGACACCTTTTCTACCCGTCACTACTTCTAACTCTAAACCGGCTGCTTCATAAACAAAACAATAATCGTAACTCTTAGCTAGCTTTGCTGTAAGAACTTTAGAATCATCACTTCCTGTCTCTTCATCACTTACAAGTAATATATCTATATTTTTAATATCTATATTTTTGATTTTTAATTCGCGTAGTGCTTCTAGGGCTACAATATTCCCACCCTTCATATCGCAAACGCCAGGTCCGTATACCCATTCATCATCTTGTGTAAAGTTTTCAAACTTGCCTTGGGGAAATACTGTATCGATATGTCCAAGTAAAAGAAGTTTCTTGGAATTTTTATCATGAGAAGAAACATAATGTCTATGATTACCTATATTTTGGCGTTCATAGATAGTAGTTTTATACCCCAACTCTTCAAACCAACTATCAAATATTTTACCAACACGATTCACACCTGCTGGATTTTTTGTATAAGAATTTATATCTATAACTGTTTTTAAATCGTTTAAATATTGCATATTATTCCAAGATATTTTTATTAAAAAATGTAATTGAGATTATTATACTATTTATTCAAGTTAGAATTCTAAAAGTTGTGGTGTTTTTGGAGATTTTGAAGAAGTTGAGTAGTTGTGAGCAAAGAGCTCAGAAGAATTATTTTCTTCTAAGTTCTTTGATACGAGCTTTTTTACCAGCAAGGTCACGAAGATAAAATAGTTTAGCACGACGAACACGACCGCGACGAATAACTTTTATCTCAGCAATTGAGTCAGTAAATAATGGGAAGATTCTTTCGATTCCTATTCCATTAGCACCAATTTTACGTACTGTAATAGTTGAAGCAGTACCTTGACCACGTTTAGCGATACATACACCCTCGTAAGACTGAACACGAGTTTTATCACCCTCTTTAATAGTTACGGCTATACGAAGAGTATCACCTGCACGAAAGTCTGGTAAGTTTTTTTCACCAATTTGTGCTTTTTCAAAGTTTTCTATGTACTTATTTCTCATAAGATTTCCTTGTTCTATGCTTTAATAGCTGCTCTGGTCTAAAGAATTTTGTTTTACATTCAGACAAAGCTAATTTTAATGAGCGAATTTTACTATGATTTCCCTTTAAGTATTCTGATGGAACACTTAAACTATCATAGTTCTTCGGTTTTGAAAAGGATGGTGCTTCAAGAAGTGGCGTTTCAAAACTCTCTACAGTTAATGAATCACTATTTCCTAAAACTCCATCGATGTTTCTACTCACTGCGTCACATATAACCAAAGAGGCTAACTCACCACCTGTTAATATGTAATCACCAATTGAGAAAACTTCATCTGCATACTTTTCAATAACTCTCTCATCTATCCCTTCATATCTTCCACTCACAAAAGCTATATGGGACTTAGTAGCTAAACGCTTCGCATCATTTTGAGCGAAAGGTTTTGCCACTGGAGTCAAAAAAATTATATGCACATTTTCATCATTTTTTTTCAAATCATCTAAAGCGTCAAAAAGAGGCTGAGGGTTCATAACCATTCCAGCTCCACCACCAAAGGCAGTATCATCAACTTTAGAGTGTTTATTGACAGAGTAGTCTCTCGGATTTAGATACTGAATATCTATTAAATCCTTATCAATAGCACGTTTTAATATTGAGTCACGAAAGTACCCATCTATTAAGTTTGAAAAAAGTGTAACAAAAGTATAAGTCATTAAGATGCTTCTAAAATATCCAAAGCACCACTTAATGTGATGACTTTTTTATCTATATCTACACTTACTTTAAATGGTTCTACAAAAGGAACTAAAAAGCTCTTTGAAAGACCATTTTCGACTAAACTTTCATCAGTAACTATACTTAAATAGTTTGTAATGGCTAAACGCTCAACCTCTCTTACACGGCCAAGCAGTTTTCCATCTTCATAAACATCGCAATCTTCTAAATCAAAAAAGAAATACTCACCAGCTTCAAGCTTGCAGTTTTTTCTTGTTTCTTCTTGAGTTGTAAAAAGTTTCGCATTTGTAAACTTTTTTGCATCATCAAGATTTGTAATACCGTTTACTTGTACAAGCAAACGATCAAGATTTACCTCACTTAAAGTGATAGTATCTTTTTTATTTATAGCAAATGTACTTCCCTTCACAAACTGTTCAGGAAAATCACATTTGATATGCAACTTCATATCACCATGTATACCGACAGTTTTGCCGATAGTTGCTATGTGTAACAAAGGGCTAGAGTGCTTCGACATTTATACGGTAACTCATGCCATCTTTAGCTTTACAACCAGAGATAACAGTTTTGATAGCACCTATCATCTTACCACTCTTACCAATCAGTTTACCAATATCGGCTTGATTAGCATAGAGTGCGATTTCTGTTACTTCATCGCCTTCTTGAACTTCAACTCTAATGTCATCAGGGTTTGATGCTATAAGTTTTGCAAATTGTGCGACAAAATCAGCAATCACGACTAACGACCAGTAATCTTTTTAACACGACCACTCATTTTAGCACCAACGCTTAACCAGTAATCTAATCTTTCGTTATCAACAACTAATGTTTTTTCTTCATTCATTGGATTGTAGTGACCAATTAGTTCAATCCAACCACCATCTCTACGTTTACGGCTATCTGTTACCGCTAAACGATAAAATGGTCTCTTTTTTCTTCCCATACGAGTAAGTCTAATTACTGTCATTGTGTTTCCTAATATTAAAATGTTTTTGGAGGGTTATTTGCAGAATAAATATGTATTAATAATAAATACAAGTAGTTTATTGTGCCTCTTACCGCCATTTGGCGTATTACGTTTTGTTACAAACGCCTTCTAATCACAGAGGGATTATTTCAGAAGTTATTACGATAGTGGAATTATATCGAAGCTTTTCTTAAAAGTAAATTTACTTTATCTAGGAAGTCCTGCCATTCCACCAGGACCACCTGCTCCACCCATCATTGACTGAAGTTGTTTCATTCCATTTTTACCTGAAAATTTCTTTGCCATTTTACCAGCATTTTTAAACTGTTTAATCATACGGTTAATCTCAACTATTGTCAGTCCACAACCTGTAGCTATTCTTGACTTTCTTGAGTTATTTATAAGATCTGGGTTTTCTCGCTCTTTTTTTGTCATAGAACTAACCATAGCCTTAATGTTTTTAAGTTCACCAGAGTTCTCAAAGTCAAAGTCTTTAATAGCCTTAGACATATTACCCATACCAGGAATCATTCCCATGATAGAGCTCATAGAACCCATTTTTTTCATAGATTCCATCTGTTCTAAAAAGTCATTAAAATTAAACTTACCTTTTTGAATCTTTTTAGTTAAGCGTTTAGCGTCTTTTTCGTTGATGATGTTTGCAGTTTTTTCAGCAAGTCCTTCAACATCTCCAAAGCCCATAAGACGGTTAACAATACGCTCAGGGATGAAAACTTCAAGATCTTCCATCTTTTCACCCATACCAATAAAACGAAGTGGTACTTGAACTTGAGATGAAAGACCTAGTGCTACACCACCCTTAGAGTCACCATCATATTTTGAAAGGATTACACCATCTATACCAATCTTTTCTTTAAATGTTGTCGCTGTTCTGATGGCATCTTGACCAGTAAGTGAATCAGCTACATAAAAGATCTCATCTGGTTGTGCCACTTTTTTAACATCTTCTAGCTCACCCATAAGTTCATCATCAATAGCTAAACGCCCAGCAGTATCTATTAAAACTACATCAAATATTTTTGATTTAGCATACTCCATAGCAGAGCGAACTACATCCACAGGATTTTTAGTAGCCTCGTCTTCATAAAGCTCTACTTCTATTTGTGTAGTGATTTGACGAAGTTGTTCAACTGCAGCTAGACGCTGTAAATCGGCTGCAACTATAAGAACTTTTTTCTGCTTATTTTTAAGATATGTAGCAAGTTTACCAGTAGTTGTAGTTTTACCAGAACCCTGGAGTCCAGTCATTAGAATAGTTGTAGGAGGGTTTGGAGCGAAAACAAAACCTTTGTTTCCTCCAACTTCTAGCAACTCGTAAAGAGTTTCTCTAAGTGCTTCAAGAAATTGGTCTTTACCAATACCTTTCTCTTTTGTCAGTGTCTGAACTTTAGCTATCAAGTCTTTAACGACTTTATGATTTACATCAGCCTTTAAAAGGTTCTTCTTTAATTCATTTAGTGCTTTGGTTAGAGCTTTATCATCATCGTGAAAACGAATCTTTTTAATGGCATTTGTAAAGCTATCTGTTAAACTGTCAAACATATATATCCCTCAAATCTTAGGTGTAAAATTGGCGAGATTATATCTTCATTTTACTTGTTTCTTACTTTAAAGCGATTAGTTGAAGTTTTTGGGACCTACTTAATTGTTTAATAGCATATTCTCTTTTCATTGCCAAGATTTTACCATCCATAGGCTCTTCATACACAAGTTTAACTGGTCTTCTATTTTTAGTATATTTTGCACCTAAATTACTGCTATTGTGCTCATCCACTCTTCTATTTATATCAGTAGTCACACCTGTGTACAGTGTATTGTCAGCACAACGAAGCATATAAACCCTCCATTTACTAAGCGGTGTGATAAAGGTATCTACATCATCTAATTTATATATTTTCGCGCCAAAATATTTTGAGTGGTAAATACTTAAAGCACAAGTTAAAGAGTCAAGCATATCCTCGTACTCTTTTAGAGATCTGCCTTTTAGCACGGAGATATCTGTTTTAAGTATTAAAGAAGAAAGAAACTCTTTTTTTAAATAGTTTTGATAAATAGACATCTGCTCTTTAATAAAGAGTGTATCTCTGCCTTTTTTTCTTTTGTATGGAAGGATTTTATTGTTGTTGAAAAGTGTGGCAATTGTTGAATGAGGGTAGACTTCAAAAATTACTTTTGTAGCATTAAAGTCTCTTTTGAAATCTAGTCTACTCAAATGCTCAAATAGTTCTACACTTCTAATGTTTTTAGAGTACTTACTTAGTAGAGTCTTATTAACAGGTAACATAGAGATCTTATACTTTGAAAAATCTCTGTTAAACTCTTTTTCTATCGTTCTGTTACCCGTTTGGTTTGGAATCACAAGGGGAGCATCTATGCCGATGAGAACTTCATCCTCACAATACTTTTGTATCTCCAGTACTATATCTTCTATAGAGAAGAGTAGTTTAGTCTCCACAATTTTGAGTTTTTTACTCATTTTTGTAACTACACTAAACCCACTAGGATTTTTATCACCCCAAGCTAAATCAATACCTATAAAGTATTGCAATATATTACTGGAAGTTGATAAATTCTTTTGGTTCTGGAGCTGTAAATTCCATTCCTAAAAGTCTGACTTTATGAGCATGAAGCATCACACGTTTTGATCTACGTCCACCATACTGATCATCACCAATTATAGAGTGGTTGATGTATCTTAAGTGAACACGAATCTGATGGGTACGTCCATGATGGATAATACATTTAATTTTAGTTTTTCCAGCACTTACAATATCAGGAAAAAACTCACTTCGAGCTGGTTTTCCCTTTGGAGATACATTTGAGTATGCTTTATTGTTTTTCTTTTGAGTTGTAATAGCTTTATCAACTTCAATAGGCTCACTCATAATCCCTTCAACCCAAGCAATATACTCTTTATATACCTTGTCTTGTTTGAACTCTTTAATCGCTTTTGTACGAAACTCTTCATTTTTCACAAGCATTAAAACACCCGATGTCTCACGGTCTAACCTGTGAAGTAAAACAGCTGGTTTAAACTGGCGTTCTAGTTCATCTGAGTTAATATATGGTGGTTTATCAATAACAACTATATCATCATTTTCAAAGATAATATTTGCTTTTTCTAATTTCATCACTCTAAATTTTGTATCAGTATTTATCTCTCCACGAGCTATCATGACTTTTTTATTTCCAACATACACAAGTCCACGATCTATCATCGACTTTGCATTTGTATTTGAAATTCCTTCTTGTTTTGCAACTAATTTATATGCTTTTTCTGTAGCCATATTAAATTGCCTCCTTTATTTTATTTATAATTGGTTCTAAATTTATCTTCTCTTCTACCATCGAAGGTGGAAGTTCTTGAGCATCTCTCAATGCCTTGTGTATGTAATCAGCTTCAACATACTGAACATGATGTACATATTGAAAAAGTGCTTTTTGGTGAAAAAAGTGCTTCCCCGTAATTATTTTACATCCAAAGTATGCTGGTTCTAGTGGATTATGTCCACCTACATCATTTTTAAATGCTCCACCCAAAATTGCTATGTCACTTATAGCATAGATATTATTTAACTCACCCATCATATCTACTAAAATAATATCCGCTTCAAAGTTTTGCACTTCACTAAAACGAGAAAGTGTTAAAGAGTTTTCATCTGCATACTTCTTTAAGAGAGAGTAAACTTCATCAAATCTTTCAGGATGACGAGGTACAACAACCAACTTGGCGTTTGAACTTACTCTGTACTCAACAAATGCTTTTACAACACTCTCTTCTTCACCACCGTGAGTACTACCAGCTACAATGAGTTCACACTCAGGCTTTTCATAATTTTTACTTTTCTTAATCTCACCAGCAAGTTTAATGTTTCCAATCACTTCAATATTTCTAGCACCAAGTGCTATAAAACGGTTCTTATCAACTTCACTTTGTGCATATATTATTTCCACTCTATTTAAAAGTTTTTTATAAAACCAAGCAAACTGAAGATACTTTTTCACACTCTTGTCTGAAATTCTAGCGTTTAGTAAGACTACCCTACTGCCTCTTGCAGATGCAACAACAAAAAGCAGATACCAGAACTCTGCTTCCAAAACTATAAGCATTTTTTGCTTTTTTACCCAAAAGGGTAAAAACATCTCATAAGGTAAGTATCTTACCTCTGCATCATATTTTTTAGCTTGTATCTGTCCTGTTTGAGTGATAGTTGTTATGACTATTTCTTTGTCTTTTATTACATTTAAAATAGGCTTTAATGCAACTGCCTCACCAAGTGAGCAAACATGAAACCATATAGCATTTTGTGAACTAAAACGAGGATTTTTAAAAAGAAAAAAACGTGCGGGAATTGACTCTTTGTACTTTGTCTTAAACGCCATATATACTACAAAAGGTAGTGCTACAACATATAGCACTACACTTACGATGAAGTAAATGAGCGTAAAAGGTTTCAAACCTACTCTTCGTTAGGCTTCATGTAAAGGATACGTCCACAGTGAGGACAAGTTGTAATCTCTTCTGCTTTGATAACATCAGCATAAACTTTATCACCGATTACCATATGACAACCCATACAAGCTTGTTCCTCAACTACAACTACTGTTGTATTTTTAGCCCATCTACGAATTTTTTGGTAAAAAGCTAAACCTTTTTGGTTTACGTTTCCAAGAAGTTTCTCTTTTTTAACAAATACTTCTTGACGCTCTTTATTGATAGTCGCTAGTTTAGTATCTACTTCAGACTTAACACTCTCTAAGTTTGCAGTAAGTTCAACTAAAGAAACTTTAGCAGCTTCAGTTTGCTCTTTTTTAGCTTCAATAATTTTTTCTAAACGTTCAATCTCTTCATTAGCGAAAGTCACTTGTTCTTTTGCTATTTCTTCTTCAAGTTGAAGTGATTTCATTTCACGTTCTGTTTTTACATCACCACTCTTCTTTGAGTTCTCTTCTAACTTTTGAGAAAGTTCAGCTAGGTGAAGCTCATTTTTACTCTTTTTTAACTCTTCTTCTTTAATCTCAGTAGTTAAATTTTCGATATCTGATTCAATACTTTGAGTTTTAGCTAATGCCGCTTCATAATTGTAGTTTGCTTCTTCAATTTGAGGCTCAAATGCGTCAATATCTTTATCTACAATAGAGAGGTCAATTAGTTGTTGAAGGTGTTTGTTCATTGGTGTCCTTTAAGGGTGTATATATGTAAATGGATTTTCTGATGACGCAATTATAACTTTTAAACCTAAAATTTTCAAATGTTTTTCTAAAATTTGTCCAAAAAAGTGTTCACTTTCATAATGTCCGATGTCAATTAGAGATAAATTTATACTTTTTGCTTCCATTGCATCATGGTATTTTACATCACCTGTAAGAAAACAATCAGCATCTAAACTTCGCATCAGGGAACACCCTGAACCTGTTGTGAGAGCGACTTTTCTAACCCTTTGTTCACACTTAACAGTTCGAGCACACTCAAGACCGAATGCAGCAGAAACCTTACGTGCGAAAGTATCAAAATCTTCATCAACTTCTAAATAAGCAACAAATCCATCTTTTTTTGAAATTTTATAGCCTAAAACCTCTGTTGCTACATACTCATTAAGGTGTGTTTGGTCAAAATTGGTATGCATTGCAATATTACTGATATTTTTTCGTATCATTTTTTGAATTAAATTTGCAGGGTATTTACTAAATTCTAGCTGTTTCAATCCACCAAAAATAATAGGATGATGTGTTATTAAGAGGGTATTATTTTCTAAAGAATCTATTAGCTTTTCATCTACATCAATACTCAATGCTATTTGGGATATCTCTTCATTAAAATCACCAATAAGTAATCCCGAATTATCCCATTTTTCTTGAATCTCAAATGGGGAGAGTTCATTTAAAAAATCATATATTTCTAGTAACTTCATCTTAGTTCTCAATATTTAGTTTGTCTAACTCTGTTTGTGCACTCTCTAAGTCTGGTTGAATCTCTAAAGCAGCATTTAGATGAGTTCTAGCACTAGCCTTTTCACCTTCTTTAATATAAATAAGTGCCATTTCTAAATGAGTAAATGGATTTGCATTATCAGCCTCGATAGCTTCTTTGAAGTATTCCAATGCTTCTTCATTCCGCTCTTGAAGTGCCAAAACATAACCCATTTTAAATAAGACCTCACCATTACCAGACTCTTTAATATTTGCTTCACTATATATAGCTAACGCTTTATCATAATCTTTTGCCATCATTGCATCATCTGCTTTTTCTATCAGAGAGCTTGAGTCAAATGTAGAAAATGCTTCGGCTGTTCTTTGAGGTGAGACTGCTTTTGTATTATTATTTTCATCATTATTTTGAGGATCTTGTAGTGTTTGAATGTGCTCATAAATTTTATATGCAAAAAATGCAGATGCACCTAGCATTAGTAATTGAAAAACTGTCATAGTATTGTTTCCTTAGTTATTGTAATAATTTTTTATTCATAAGTGCTATAAGTTGAAGAGGATCAACTTGTACACCATTTATTCTAGCTGAAAAGTGCAAATGAGGACCAGTTACACGACCACTCACTCCTGATAAACCAAGTACTTCTCCTTGTTTTACCATCTGACCTTTTTTCACATCAAACTTACTCATATGAAAGTAACAAGTATAAATTCCCTCACCATGGTCCAGTAAAACTGTCCCACCAGAGTAAAACCTATCAGCGACTAAAACTACTTTTGCATCGTTTACAGCTACAACAGGAGTTCCAATCTTAGCACGATAGTCTGTTCCACTATGATAACCTTTAAGTGAGCCATTATAGACTCTAGCCTTACCAAAAGAGCTTGTAATTTTACTCTCCATAGGTTGAATAAACTTTGAAGATATATAACTCTCTGGAGTAACTGTATTATATATCTTCATAGCTTGTGCATACTCTTTTGAGATTCTTTTCTTTACTTCTTTACTTCTTGGATTTACTTTCGCACTACTAACTTTTATCTCTTCTTTATCATATTTTCCATCTACTACTTTTAAAAGTAAACTCTCTTTTTGTAACTTTTCATCTTGCATATAACTAATAAGTAATCTCTTATTTTCTAGTTTTTCATAGTAAGAAAAAGGGATGAGAGCATACATTTTTTGAGTATTATTTGGTACTTTAAATATTTTAAATGTTTTTTTATCAACTTTAACATTTTTATACTCTACCCCTTTTTGAGGTGTAAATTCTAAAAGTGTAGTTTTACCATTAGCCACTTTATAGTCTGAAACCTCAACACTTTGGATGTCAAACGCCAATCCAAAAGAGAATAATACTGTTAAAAGAAAAAGGTACTTCATTAGTACTCTTTCATAGCACGAGCAATATCTCTTTTTTGATCTTTCTCTTTTAAATCCTGGCGTTTATCATGAAGCTGTTTACCCTTAGCTATTCCTATCTGTATCTTTGCAAGATTTCTATCATTAAAGTAAAGCTGTATTGGAACGATAGTGTAACCATCACGGTTTACAGCTTTTAGCATCTTTTCAATCTGTTTTTTATGAAGAAGTAGATTTCTACTCCCTCTCTCTTCATGTCCGTAGTAGTGATTCGTAGTCTCTAAACGCCCAATATGTGCATTAAACAACACTGGTGCATCTTTTACAAACTTGATAAAAGCATCTTTTAGATTTACTCTATGTGCTCGTATCCCTTTAACTTCACTTCCTGTTAATACTAAACCAGCTTCAAACTTTTCTTCAATGAAGTAGTCATGATAAGCCTTTTTATTTTTTGCTATTGTTTCACCCATTATTTACTCTCTATTATTTTAAAAAAACTACTTCCACTTCCACTAAAATAGTATCCATGTTTATAGTGATTTTTCAGTTCTTTATACTCTTGTAGTGCTGGTTTAAAAAGATCGTTTGCTTCATCTGCACTCATATTCTCTAAACTCTCCAAGCTACTCATTTTCTTTAACTCTTGTGTTTTAAACCCATCTATAGGATTAAAAAAATCTTCTCTATATACAGTGTAGACTCTTGGTGTACTTATTTCTATTTTAGGTGTGTAAGTTTCTATGTTTAACAGTTCTTCTTTAAACTCTTGGACCACTTCACCTATTCCACTTACATTTGCACTATCGTAACCATATATGAAAAAAGGAACATCCGCACCCACTTTTAAACCAACTGCCGCTAGTTCGTTGAGACTAAGTCCAAGGTTTAGACTATGGTTACACATTTTTAGATAAGTTGCAGCGTCACTACTTCCACCACCTAATCCTGCAAACGCTGGAATATTTTTAGTGACTTTTATCGCATAGGCTTGCATCAAGTCTTCAAGTTTTTGGGACTGTGTAACCTCTTTTAGTGCGAAGTAAGCTTTGTAGATAGTATTTTGTTCAGTTTCACAAGCGAAATCACCTATGATTTTAAACTCATTAGCCCTTGCATTAGTATCTTCTTTTTTGACGAACTCTAGCTCGTCAAAAAGATTTTGCACTTTCATAAACCTAGAGATAATCTCATGGTAATTTCCACGAGTACCTGTAATTTTTAAAAAGATATTTACTTTTGCAAAAGCCTTATACTTTTTCATGCTCTATTTTTTTCCTAGAAGTTTACTAAGTTTATTTAACTCAGCTTCATCTGTAGTTCCAAGAGCTGCTTTATTTTGTTCTTTTACTTCTTGGATAAGCTCATCTCTTATGATACTTATCTCTTTTGGAGCATCTATCCCAAGCTTTACGACACCATTTTCTATTGATACTATTTTTACTACTATATTATCGCCTATTACAATAGACTCATCTAGTTTTCTTGCTAATACTAACATGCTATTCTCCCTAATTCATATTTAATCTTATCATCCGTGATTGTGATAACAGAGATATTATCTCCATTATCTAGCCAGTATGTCCCTTCACTTTTCTCTTTAAAGTCTTCAATACTCAAAACTCTTCCAAGTCTTACATTTGCCTCATCACCTAGATACTGATTTTGAGGAATATTAAGTGATTTTTTAATATCTAGTCTTTTCTCATCATCATAAAAGAACTGTCCTTCATTGAGTCTTTCTAAAGCACTCAAACTTCCAAACGCCACTCCAAGTCTCTGTGCCACTATACGACCAAGAGAACGAATATATGTCCCTTCACTCACAGTCGCTTCAAATGTTACAAAAGGATGACAGTAGTTAATGAGTTTTGTATCGTATATGGTAGAGTTTATCTTATTTAGACTAAATTCTACTCCCCCGCGAGCCAAATCATAAGCTCTTTTTCCATTAATTCGTTTTGCAGAGAATATCGGAGGTTCATACTCTAACTCACCCTCTAAAGATTTAACTACCTCTAAAACTTTCTCTCTACTAAACTCTTCAACTATATCGACATTTTCTATCATTTCACTATCTAGTGAGTCACTCTTTGCACCTAACCATAATGTAGCACGATAAACTTTGGGCGTTTTGTTTAAAAATCTAAAAAGTTTTGTATGTGAACCAAAACCTACTATCAACACACCCTTAGCAAAAGGATCAAGTGTTCCAGTAAAACCTGCTTTTTTGTCTTCATACTTTCTTTTTAAAGAGGAAAGAAACTTATTAGAACCGACGCCTGTTGGCTTATATGCTACAAAGAGTCTATTCATCTATATTTACAGTCTTTCAACAAAAGATGCAAGAATTTCGCGCTTAGTCCCAGCAAAGTTGATACTGAGTTTAAACTCACGACCAGCCTTACTTACACCATTTATACGGCCAGTACCAAAGATTTTATGTCTTACTAGGTCACCTTTTTTAAAGGCTGTATTTTTTTCTACTATTAAAGAACCTGCACAAAGTCCTGCTTCATTAAAGAACCGACTCTTTGCGAGTTCACTTCTTCTACCCTTGTAAAACCTACTTCCAGCATGAGAAAGAGTAAGTGTATCTTTTGCACGAGTCATAGAGACATATCCTAAGCGACGCTCTTCTTCTAAGTCACTTCCATCACCTACAAGTGGTAAAAATCCTTCTTCAAGCCCTATAATGAAAACATGTTCAAACTCTAAACCTTTAGAGGCATGTATACTCATCATATAGATAGACTCACCTTCAACCTGATCTTGTTCACTCTGAAGTGTTAGCTCATTTAAAAATTCATCTAAAGATGAGTCAGGTGATTTCTTAACAAAATCACGGAAAAGTCCATAAAACTCATCCATATTACGAACTCTCTCTTCCTCATCTTGCATACCTTTATAGATATTTTTAAGATGAAAAGTCTCTTCTAGTTTATCTATAAACTCATATGTTGAGTTTTTAGCAATATCTGCAACCTCATCTACTTTTACAATAAAATCTTTCAATGTTGCAGCATTTTTCTTCTTGACTAAAGCTATAAGTGTCTCAATACTTGCTGTTTTAATATACTCATAGATAGAAGTTTCATTAGCATGAGCTGCTAGTTCTATCTTATCTACACTCGCTTTACCAAGACCACGTTTTGGTTTGTTAACTATGCGTTTGAGTGAAAAATCATCATGCGAGTTTGTCACTATACGGATGTATGAAATAAGGTCTTTAACTTCAGCACGATCATAAAAGCGCTGACCACCAACAAGTTTATAAGCAATCCCTGCACGGTTTAGTCCCTCTTCTATAGAACGAGAGAGAACATTCACACGGTACAGCACTGCTATCTCTTTAGCACGAATGCCAGACTCTATTAGTTTTCCTATTTTGATAGCAATTTTTCTAGCTTCTTCATTCTCATCTAAAGAGTTTAAAACTGTAACATCTTCCCCATTTCCACGAGTAGCTATAAGTTTTTTACCGAGACGAGAGCGGTTATGTTCGATAAGTGCATTTGCAACATTTAAGATAGGTGTACGAGAACGGTAATTCTCTTCTAGTTTAAAAACATTTGTACCCTTGAAGTCTTGATCAAACTCCATAATATTTCTTATGTGAGCACCACGCCAACCGTAAATACTCTGGTCATCATCACCAACCACACAGATATTGTTATGGTTAGTACAAAGTTTTTGAATAAGTTTGAGTTGGAGTTCATTTGTATCTTGGTACTCATCAATCATAATATATTGATACTTTTTAGAAGTAGCTTCTGCTAACTCCTTGTTCTCATTAAGTAGTCTAAACGTCAAAGAGATTAAATCATCAAAATCTACAAGGTTATTTTCTAAAAGATAAGCTTCATATTCTCTATAAACTTCAGCTATCTGTTTATAGTTAAAAAGTTCAGCTTGTTTATATGCATCATCAGGAGAGAGAAGTGAGTTTTTGTATCTTGAGATTTCACTTGCGATAAGTGGTGTAGGAAGTTCAGTGTTTATCTTTTTAATGATTCTTTTTTTATCATCAGTATCTATTACAACAAAATTATTTTGACGACCAAGAAGATGAATATTAAACTTTAAAAATAGTAATCCAAATTTATGAAAAGTACAAAGTAAGGGAGGATAAGTTAAGTTCTCTATCATAGATAACGAGCGTTCTCTCATCTCTTTTGCTGCTTTATTTGTAAAAGTAAGCGTTAAAGTATTTGAAGCAGGTATACCCACAACTTCAATAAGGTATGCTAAACGAGAGATAATTGTTGTAGTCTTACCACTTCCTGCACCTGCTAAAATCAGGACAGGACCCTCCGTTTGTTTAACAGCTGATGCTTGTGACTCGTTTAATCGATTAAATATTTTTTCCATAATTACCACTATTTTTTTATATTGTATTTATTATAGCCAAATTGTGTAAATTATTACAAAACTATTGCATTAATTATAATTTGTCGTTATAATTTCATTATTATATTTACTTATAGGAATTATTATGTTAAAAGATTTTGCTAAATTACAAACATTTTTAATGGTCATCAAAGAGAGAAGTTTTTCTAAGGCTTCAGCCAAGCTAGGCATCTCTCAACCGGCTGTTACACAACAAATCAAGTTTATAGAAGACTACCTCGACACTAAAATAGTTGATAGAAAAAAGAACGGTATCATGCTTACTAAAGAGGGTGAAGATTTATATAGAATTGCTGCTCGTTTAGAAAAGTCTATTGCAAGTAGTGAAAAAGAACTTCTTAAAATTATAAATAAAGAGTTTACTTTTGTTATGGGTTCATCTTTTTCTATTGGAAATTATGTTTTACCAAACTACCTAAGTGATATCAAAAAGCGTATCGATAATGAAGTATTTATGAATGTAGATGTTTCCCAAAGTATTATCGAACAACTTGAAGATAAAAAAATTGATGTAGCCCTCATCGAATCTCCAGTTTTTAAAGATGGAATTATCTATAGAGAATGGGTAGAGGATGAACTTGTAGTATTTTCAAACCAACCACTTAAAAAACAGTTAACTTCTGATGATTTATTAGAATTTGATTGGATCTGTAGAAATGAAGAGTCCCATACGAGAAGATTAACTGCTGAAGTATTTGAAGAGATGGGTGTTCAGTGTAATATCTTTAATGTTATTGGTGTTTTAGCTAGTTCTACCGCGATTAAAGAATCTATCTCTCATGCTGATAAAACAGCTGAAAAACCATTAGTTTCTATTATGTCTCGTCATGTGATTAAATCAGAACTAGATAATGGAACACTTTTTGAAGCTAGACTTAAAAATCATAAAGTAAGTAGAAACTTTTATATCGCATATCTTAAAGAGAGAAAGCACGATGCTTTTGTAGATAATGTTGTAAACTTCTTACTATCACTTAACAAAGTGTAGTAAAGAAGACTATTTTAAAAATTTAGAATTTTCCGGATTACTTAAAAAAGATGCCATGGAGTTTTGAACTCCTAGTGTATCACTCTCTTCTTCTTTTTCAATAGGTTCTTTATAAACAGAAAGGTTTATAAAAATCGGTGTTTCATCTACTATTATTTGCATAATACTTAAAAGTGGTACAGTTACAACACTTCCAATATTATCTGCACCAAAACCAGCTTCAAATATTAACATTCCATTTTCGATTCTTGCTGTCTCAAAAGTATATCCAGCTAAAAAGAATAGTGTTAAGGGTCTAAACTCAGCATTTATATCTTGTGGAAGTGTTGGAGAGAACTCCACTTCTTCTATTTTACAAAGAATTCCAAAATTTTGTTCTTTATCAAAAAAGTGAATAATTATATCTTCAATACTCTTGTTCATTATTTTTGCAAATCCAACTTCATCTATTACATTTTCTAACAAATTATTTCCTCTAAATTATTTTGTGTAATTATATCAAAATCTACCATAGCATTCATCAGTGCCATCTTTTTAAAACTTTTTATATCTTCTACTCTTATCTCTTTTAGGACTATCTTTCCACTCTCTAAAAGTCTTTTTCTAGTCGTACCCTCAAGAAGTGGGGAGTGAGGTGTCACCCAAGTAGTCCCATCGTAAAATGCTACATTAGCTATAGAGGTATCACTTACAAATGAGTTTTTGATGATGAGAATATCATCAGCTTTACCTTTATCTAAAAACAGTTGATTGAGTCTCTCTCTATCTTCATACTTCTTTTCATACTCAATAGTGTCATCATAAATAAGTTTAAGCTTTTTAACGTGGCGTTTAGAGTACTTTATGTACTCAACTTCTATATTATGCTGAGTATAAACAACTCGACATCTATATAGGCCAGATTTAGGAGGAGAGAGTAGTTTTTTGAGTTGATGGCTATTTTTTGTTTGTAAAACACTATCTAAACGCCACTGATGATACTCTAAATGGTAAAGTTCACCATCTAAAGCCTTTATGGTCTCTAGATATTTTCTACTCACTAAAGAGTTCTGTACTTAGGTATCTCTCACCAGTATCACAAAGGATAGTCACTAAAGTTTTTCCCTTAAACTCTTCTCTACTAGCTACTTGCATAGTTGCCCATACATTTGCACCAGCAGAGATACCAACAAGTAACCCCTCTTGTTTTGCTAACATTCTCGCAGTAGTAATAGCATCTTCATTACTTACTTTAATAACTTCACTGTAAACAGATGTGTCTAAGTTTTTAGGAATAAATCCAGCACCTATTCCTTGGATCTTGTGAGGAGCTGGTCCTTCTCCTGAAAGAACAGCTGAAGACTCAGGCTCTACAGCTATGATAGTTACAGAAGGAATCTCTTTAGTTAAGACATGTGCTGTTCCAGTTAATGTCCCTCCTGTTCCAACTGCTGCAACAAATACATCAATGTTTTTATCGGTATCACGAAGAAGCTCTACCGCAGTTGTAAGTTCATGAATCTCTGGGTTTGATGGATTTTCAAACTGTTGAAGGACTACAGAGTTCTCTATCTCTTTTTGAAGTTCATCAGCCTTTGAGATAGCCCCATTCATCCCTTTTGCAGCAGGTGTCAAAACAAGATCTGCACCAAGGGCTTTAAGAAGATTTCTTCTCTCTATACTCATAGACTCTGGCATAGTTAAAATAAGCTTTATATCTTGAGCAGCACAGTTAGCTGCAAGTGCTATACCAGTATTTCCACTAGTAGGCTCAATGATAGTTGTTCCCTTTTTAATGATTCCAGACTCAATTCCTCTACGAATCATATTAAAACCTATTCTATCTTTAACTGAACTAGTAGGATTCATAAACTCACACTTACCAAGTATTGTTGCACCTGTTAACTCTGATGCTTTATTCAATCTTACTAAAGGTGTATTTCCAACTAAGTCTGTTATATTATTTGCTATGTTCATTTTTGAGTATTTCCTTTTATTAAGAGTAATTTTACAATAAAAATATTAATTCCATATATTTTTTATATTTATGTACAATAAAATAATATAAAATAGAAAAAGAGAGTGATATGGCTACATACAACAGTGATGGAAAAAAACTTTTAAATGCTGAGTACGATTATGTACCTGAGTTAAATGATATTATTGATGGAATGAGAGTTCTTTCTGTAAACGCCAAGAGTAGTGATGAGTATGCCGTCTTTTTACTAGAACCAAATACTCGTATAACTTGTTATATTTTTGATGAAATCTTTATAATTGGAAAAGCTGATAGTTTTGATAATCTAAGTGATGCTATTGAGGCTTGGAAAATGGATGAGATTTAAATAATTAAAAATCATCCCTCATAGAACGAATAAGATTCGCTCTATGGTAATTTATCTTTTTTTATAAAATAATAAGTAAGTTGAAGGAAGTATAAGCAGAGTAAGTAGTGTTGAGCTTATAATTCCTCCAGTAATTACTACTGAGAGAGGATACTGTATCTCAGACCCTACACCACTAGCAAATAGCAGTGGTAAAATTCCAAAAAGTGTAGTAAATGCTGTCATTAATACTGGTCGTAACCGTAGTAGTGTTGCATCTTTTAAAACAGTTTTCAAATCAACATCCGGAAATCTTTCTCGTATCTCATCTATAAAACTCACAAGAACTATTCCATTTAATATTGATATAGCAAAAATAGCTAAAAAACCTACAATAGCTGAGACAGAAAGGTAGATACCACTTACAACTAAAGCGATAATTCCACCAATAAACCCAAAAGGAACATTGAGTAGAATAATCATCGCTTTTCCAAGAGAATTAAACGCAGTAAAAAGAAGTAGAATAACTAACAATATAGTAATAGGAATAATAACCATCAACTTTTCAGTCGCCTCTTTCATATTTTTAAAGTCTCCAGCCCAACCAATGTAATAACCTGTAGGCATATTAACCTTCTCTTTGATGAGTCTATCTGCTTCTTGCACAAATGAAGCAACATCACGACCATCCACTTCCATAGAGAGAACCATATAGCGACTCAAGTTCTCACGTTTAATAAAGGCAGCCCCTTGTTTTATCTCTACATTACAAACTTGGTCAAGTGTTACAAGTGCACCTGAAGTTGAACGAAGGGTTACTTTTTTTATCGTCTGGGCATCTATTTTTGCATCTTTTATCTTAGCAACTATGCCAAAACGACGAACACCTTCTATCTTTTCACTTACACTCTCTTCACCTATACCGTTACGAATAACATCCATTACCTCATCGACACTGATGCCATAACGGGCAAGTGCTAAATAGTCTGGTGTGATTTTTATCTGTGCTTGACCTAGTTGAGACTCTACTTCCATTCGCTCTAATCCATCAACTGAACTAATAGCAGACTGGATCTCTTTTGAAATACTATCAAGAACTTTCTGGTCATCACCGTAAATCTTCACAGCAAGTTCCGCTTTTACACCTTCTAAAAGCTCTTCTATACGCATCGCTATTGGCTGAGTTGGTACAAATGCTACATGAGTAAACCTATGTTCTAAGTCCTCATTCATCTCTTCTCTTAAAGCTTCAAGATCTTCTATGTCTGGTTTAAGAGTTAAAAGGACTTCCATATAGTTCCCTTGTGCTGTCTCACCTTTTTCACTTCTTCCTATCATAGAAAGAACTGATGACACCTCATTTGGGTAAGTTGCAAGTATATGTTTTTCAACCATTTGAGCAGTTGTTACAGACTGAGTTAAAGCAGTTCCAGGGATGGCTATAACACGGTACATAATAGACTCTTCGTTTAACTCTGGCATAAACTCACGACCCTGCTGAGAAAGGAGGTATGCTAAACCGATAAAGAGCAGACTCACTGCTATCAAAACTTTTTTTGCATTATTAAGTGCAAACATTAAAAGAGGTGTATATCCTACTTTTATCTTCTTCATCACAATGTTTTCTGCTGAAGAAGTTGGTTTTAAAAGTAATAAAACAAGGACAGGAACTAAAACTAATGCAACTAATAATGAACCTAACATTACAAATACGATGTTAAGTGCCATAGGGGAGTAGAGTTTTCCAGCCAAACCATCAAGAGAAAGGAGAGGAATAAATACAGCCGCAATAATTAACACTGCAAAAGTAACTGGTATCACAACCTCTTTGGCTGCACTAGCTACGATTTCTAGTTTATCCCCTTGGGGATTATCATGAAGTTTTCTAAAACTATTTTCAACTATAACTATCGTTCCATCGACTATCATACCTACTGCAATTGCCAGACCACTAAGACTCATCAAATTTGCTGAAAGATTATAATGATCCATCAATAAAAATGCGATGAGAAGGGAAAGGGGAAGAGATAAAATAACTATAAAAGCAGAACGAAGTTCAAATAAAAATAAGAACAAGACTATTGCCACTAATACAATACCACTTATAAGTGCCGAGGTCATCGTACTTACTGCTTTGTGAGTTATCTCTGTTCTGTCGTAAATAGTCTCTATACTTACACCATCAGGGAGAGTACTATTTACAGTTTCAAGTTTTGCTTTTATATTCTCAACTACTTTTGCTGCATTTGTTGCTGTACGTTGTAAGACCATACCCATAACAGCCTCTTCTCCATCAATACTTACAGCACCAAAACGAGGAGCTGAGCCTGGAGCAACAGTTGCCACATCACCAATACTCATAGAGTGACCTGCACTACTTTTTACAACCGTGTTTCTAATGTCATCGAGAGTTTTATAAAGCCCTGCACCTCGAATAAGATACTGCTCACTATTAAACTCTAAGTACTGTCCACCTGCTGCTTGATTAGAATTTTGTAAAGCAGTAATAATATCTGAATAAGTGATATCGAAATTTTGAAGTTTCTTTGTATCGATAAGAACATTGTACTGCTTCTCTTCTCCACCCCATCCGATTACTTCTTCAACTCCTGAGACTGATTTTAGAAGTGGTGTTACTATATACTCTTGCATCTCACGAATATCTCGCAAAGAATACTTCCCTGTACTATCTTTTACTTCATACCAAAAGACTTGCCCCAAACCTGTAGTATTTGGACCTAGTTGTGGTTTTCCCCAACCATTTGGTATGTCAAGAGAGCCTATTCTCTCACTTACAAGTTGACGTAAAAAGTAAATATCCATACTATCTTCAAAAAATATACTTACATATGAAAGTCCAAAGATAGAGTTCGACATGATGAGTTTCACTCCAGCCATTCCAGATACTGCCGACTCTATAGGATAAGTAATTAACTTCTCAATATCTTCAGCAGAATTTCCTGGACTCTCGGTGTAGATAACTACCTGTTTAGGTGTTATATCAGGGAAGGCATCTACTGGTATTTCTTGATAAGCTTTTAAACCAAATGCAGAAATAGCAATGAATGCAACTAAAACAAGGACTTTATATTTGAGCGAAAGCTCTATGAGTTTTTCCAACATTCCTAACCCCTAGTGCCCATGTCCGCCAAGAGAGCCTTTGAGTATCATTGATTTAACATAGTAAGCTTTGTCACTTACATACTCCTCTCCCTCGTGCAGACCTTCTATAGCTACATAGTCTTCATCCTGTGTAATGATTTTTACTACTTCTAATGTATATGCTGCTTCCTCTTCATTATGTCCACCATGTTCTTCCTCTCCGTCGTGTTCCTCATGCTCATCCATATGTCCAGACTCTTCCTCATGGTGCTCACCCTCTTCTTCATCGTGGTGCTCATCTTCATTAGGAACAAAAACAACCCATTCATTATTGAAAAAACTAAGTGCTGATTTTTTCACAGCAAGATAACTTTTTTCTCCCCCAAAATAGAGAGTTGATTTAAGATAACTATTTATAAAAAGATTTTCTACTTTTTCATCTACACTTGAAAGGACTACTACTCTCTGCGATACTTCATCAACCTTTGGAAGTATCTGTGTTATATGAGTAACTATCTCTTTACCTGCATACTCTACAACTATTTTATCCCCTACTTTTACCTTTGTAGCATACTCTATAGGTAAAAATGACTTTATATAATAGGCTTGATTTTTCACTATACTTATAACAGGTTCATCTGTACTTACTGAAGAGTGTAGTGGTTTTACAAGGCTTGAGACTGTCCCATCACTATGAGCATATAGTATAAAATTTGCTGTTGCTTTTTTAAGAGATTTAGCATTTATCCCTAGTGTCTCTAGTTGAGACTCTAATGCTGTAAGCTCAGAATTTATCTTACTACGTTTTATCTCTTGGTTATTTAACTCCTGCATAGAAGTCATTCCTTTTTCAAAGAGGTTTTTTGTTGCATTATAATTCTTACTGACTGCATTAAGTTGTTTCTTAAGGGACAAATAGTTTGCACTCATTTTTGAGACAACTATTGACTCCAGCAGAGCAACTTTTTGTCCTGCTTTTACTCTTTGGGCTGGTTTAACATAGTACTTTTCTAAGTGTCCAGAGACTAGTGAAGTAATAGACTGTTTTGCATTTGCAAGCTGAATTACCTGAGCATTAAGTGCTACTGATTTATTGAAATTATGCATTTTCACATGTTTAAGTGGTATCTCTAAAGCAAAAAGGGATACTCCTAGTGTCAATGTTCCTAGTATAAATTTAGTCATTGTATTCTCCTGTGAGCAGATTGTGCTCTACTATTTTTTGTTCTTGTTGGCGTTTGATTATGATTGCTTTTTCTTTTGTTAAAATCATTTGGTTTTTTATTATTTGAAGTTCTATAAGATTTACACTAGCTTCCTTATAAGCATCTTCATACATACTTAAAAGTTCTTGCTGGGAAGCTAATAATATTTGTGTACTTCTACTTAACATATCTAGTACAGATAAAGACTTCTCAATCTCTCGCAGTTTCATAGTTCGTGTATTAGAAATATTTGTAGTTAATAGTTTTAATTTTTTTGCTTGTAGTTTTGCTATTCTTTTTTCTTCGCTCTTTGTATTAAAAAAAATAAGAGGAATATCTACACCAACTCTAGCTATATCCTGATCAGGTTCTTGTTCAAACTCACCATATAGGTTAATCCACTCTAATTTATTGGCATTTAATTCTGCCTCAGCAGATGCTCTAAGGCCTTGCTTTTTCAGATAGTCTATCTCTGCAGAATTCTCTAAAGAATTATTCGAGCTAAGAACAAATTTATGTGCAGTTTCGATATCCACTTCTTCATTAGCACCAGCTAATCCTAAGAGTGCATAGTACGTAGTGATTGTGGCTGCTTTTCTTTCATTAAGTGTATTTTCAACTCGTGAAGCATCAAGCTTTGCTTGAATATACTTAACCCTAGCTATAGTTCCATTTTCATAATGCTCTTTAGAAATAAGAGAGATCTTTTGAGATATAAGCAACTCTTCTTCTGCTAATCTCTCGACATTTACACTGCTCTTATAGTCAATATATAATAGAGAAAGATTTGCTACTAAGTTAGCCCGATTTAAAGTTACTAAACTTTTTGCTTCACTTGTTTGTGTATTAGCAAAATCTTTGCGATTAGCACTAATACCCCAAAGTCTTATGGGTTGAGAGATTGCAGCTCTATACCCTACCTCACTTCTTCCAACATCCGAGGAGAAGTTTGATGCTTCTATTGAAAGTATTGGATTTTCATATCTTGTTGTTACACCTGCTCGTTCATTTGCCTGAGCAATACTCAAAGAGTTTGCTTTTAAATAAGGGCTATTTTTTATACTGTTTTGTAAAAATATCTCAAAACTCTGGGCACTTAATGTTGCACACAGAACTGTTGAGAGTAGTATGTTTTTAAACATAACTATCCTTTGTAATAAATTTTGTATTTATAAGGTAGTAATGTTTATGTTCGAGGAGGTCTTAGTAGGTTTTGGTTTGAAGAGTATTCATAAATTTTAATAAATGAATTTGGATTTTCAGAGGCTTGTGTCTCTTTAGGTATAACAACATTTTCAGGGATTAAAAATGCGCTGTGAAACTCTGAATGAATATTACAAATATCACCCGTAATATCATCATTTATAGGATGTGAAAATTCTACAACATACTCACTTACTTCACAAGCATGAGTATCAAGTGCATCAATTGCGAAAGCATGTAAGACCTGAAGGCTCATCGCTAATAATAGTAAAATAGTAAGTAGCTTATTTTGTTTCATTAGTTTATTGTACCTAAAGAAGAGTAATAATTATATAATTTATAAATGATTTTTATTGACACCTAGAGTAAACTTAAGGCTTAAAGTATCGTAATATAGGGAGTTTGTGTGGTGCGCAGAGGGGGATTTGAACCCCCACACCCGAAGGCACAACGACCTCAACGTTGCGTGTCTACCGTTCCACCACCTGCGCATTTAAAGAGTGGTATAAAAGTGTCTAACTCAAAAGAGTTAGACTGAGGTATATTTAGTGACTATGCAGCTAAATATGGGTTAGCATAAAGAGCGATTAACGCGATAACTAGTGCGTAAATTACTTGTGCTTCGATCATTGCAAGAGCGATGAACATTGTAGTCATTAGTTTAGCACCAAGACCTGGGTTTCTAGCAGTACCAGCGATAGTAGCAGCAGCAGTATGACCCATACCGATTGCACCACCAAGAGCAGCAAGACCAAGACCAAGACCAGCAGCGATCATAGAGTATGCTTTAAGAGTTTCGTTAGCTACTTGAGCTTCAGATGCGAATGCAGCAGCAGAAAATGCTACTAAAAGAAAAAGAATTTTTTTCATGTAATGTCCTTAATATTATTACAAAGATTTTCGGATAGCGTAACCTCATTTTGACATGAAGCAACCCACACATAAATGCTAGGATTTCCCTACTAATTATTGATATGCGAATTATATAAAAAATGTGCTAAAAAAGAGATTAAGAAAGAGAATTTACTCAGAAAAATTCTGAGTAAATTTGATTATGCACGGCCTAAAGAGATTTTATTACCTTTGAATTCTAAGATTTCAACTGTAACCTTGTCACCTTCACTAAATATATCAGATACTTTATCAACTCTTTGATCAGAGATTTTAGATATGTGTAAAAGTCCATCTGTACCATCTGGAAGCTCAATAAATGCACCGAAATCTACGATACGTTTAACAGTACCTTCATATTTATCGCCTACTTCGTATTTGATTTTCTCTTTCTTAGGGGCATTTACAATTCCTTCGATATGTCCACGTGCCCCTGCAACACCAGTTTTATTTTTACCAGTGATTTTCACTTTTCCATCTTTTTTATCGATGTCAATAGCTACTTCAAACTTTTCAATCATCTCACGGATAGTCTTACCAGCTTGACCGATAACTTCACCGATGAAAGAAGGATCAATATGAAAGAAGTCTACACTTGGAAGAACACCATCATTAAACTCTATCTCTTTTTCAGCTGCTTCCATGATGTCGATGATATGTGAACGACCCTCTTTTGCTTGATATAGAGCTTCTTTAAGTACATCTAACGAAACACCACCAAGTTTGATATCCATCTGCATAGCAGTGATACCATCTTTTGAACCAGTTACTTTAAAGTCCATATCACCATCATGATCTTCAAGACCCATGATGTCGGAAAGGATTGCATACTTGTCACCTTCACTAACCATACCCATTGCAATACCCGCAATAGTATCAGAAGTCTCAATATCTGCAGCACGAAGAGCCATGTATCCACCACATACAGTCGCCATAGATGAAGAACCATTTGACTCTAATATCTCAGATACTAAACGGACTGTCTGACCATCTAAGTCTACTGCTGGAGCAAGTGCACGTTTAGCTAAGTTACCGTGACCTAACTCTCGGCGTTTAGTTCCCATAACTGGAGATGCTTCACCTACAGAAAAACCAGGGAAGTTATAGTGAACCATAAAGTTCTCATTTTGAGTTCCAGTTTCTGTTAAACTTTCAAACATCTGAGCATCTTTTGGCCCACCCATAGTAAGAACTACAAGAGCCTGTGTTTGACCACGAGTAAAGAGACATGAAGAGTGAGCATTTGGAAGAACATTAGTATCTATTGTAATAGGTCTAACTTCTGTTAGAGCACGACCATCAGCACGAACACTCTCATTTAAAATCTGAGCACGAACTTGTTCTTTTTTCACTAAGTTAATAGCATCTTTAAGTTGAACTTCCATCTCTGGTATTGTCCACTCTTCTTTTGTTGTTAAGATAGCTTTACGAAGTTGTCTTAGTGCAGTTGAACGCTCAGACTTTGCCATCTGGTTCATAGCATCTTTAATCTCAGTCATGCAGTTATCTCTAACATATGAAACCATCTCTTCATTAAGAGCATGAGCTTTAAGATCAAGTGCAACTTGAGTCTTTCTTAAAGGAGTAAATGCTTCTTCATACTTAGCGTTTGATGCAAAAAGTTCTGCTTGAGTTTTTTCAAAAACTGAAACAAGTTCATCTTCACTCATAGCATTTGAAACATGAGAACTAAGAACCGCTCCACTCATTGTAGGATCAAGCATAGGGTCTACAACCATGTCAGTAACTTCTATTTTAGTACCACCAAATGAACGCATTTCAATCATAAGAAGATCATTTTTTGTTCCAGAAAGGTATAGATCTAAAGTAGAATCTTTAAGTTGAGATAGAGTTGGGTTTAAAATTAATTCACCGTCAACTTTTGCAGCACGAACAGCAGATACAGATACATTAATATTAATATCTGAAGTAAATAGAGCAGCAGAAGCAGCATTTAATGCTAAAACTTGTAAATCAGATTCAGGGTCTGCTGAAAAAGTCATAATTGTTACTTGAGTTGGATGACCGAAACCAGCAGGGAAAAGTGGACGAAGAGAACGGTCAACTATACGTGAAGTTAAAGTTTCAAAATCACTAGGCTTAGTTTCACGTTTAAAAAATCCACCAGGAATCTTACCAGCGGCATATGTTTTTTCAATATACTGAACTGTTAGAGGAAGAAAATCATCTTTTACTATCTCTGTTTCATCAATTACTACTGTTGCAAGTATTACTGTTTTTCCTGACTTAATCCAACATGCACCGTTTGCTTGTTTTGCAACATCTCCAAAAGAGTATGACTCTTCTCTATTTTCTAACTCTAAACTTACATCGTATTTCATTAATTTTCCTCTAATAATTTTTCTATTTCTGTATCTTCTACTTTTTCTAAACTTTCATAATAGAGTGAAGTCTCAACGAAATCATCTATGTCATAAAGAAAAAATATATCATCTACAAAAGGTTCTAACTGCTCTAGTACATCACTTGGAAGTACAGGGACAGCTATGTATATTGCTTTTGGTTTTTGTACCAGTATTGTTTTTAGTGCCGTTATGAAACGACTACCTGTTTCACTTCCCTCATCAACAAGCATAACTACTTTGTCATGCATACTAGGAAAAGGTTCACCTTTGCGATATTGATAAATGTAGCTAAGTATATCCTCTTCATGCTTTCTATGTGCTTCCCCGTAGATATAATCATACTGAATATCAAAAGCAGCTACTAGTTCTTCATTTATCACTATCTCTTCTGTCTCACTAACCCGTGCCACTTCACATTCTGGATTGTGTGGTGCCATTATAGGTGCCATAAAAAGTGCTGCTAATGGATTTTTAAATTTTCTGCTTATATAGGAAGCTAAAGAGAGTCCACCTTTTGAAGTTGCAACTAAAGTCCACTCCTCATCTTTAAGCTTATGAACAGGAATAACATCCATTAGTTTTTGTGCAGCATCTTCACGATTTGCAATAATATTTTTATACTTATGCATCTAAGTCCTTTTACTCACTTTGTGGTAACTTGTATGTAATTAATGATGAAGAACTTGCTTGCATCAATGGTTTTAAAACAAGAGTTAAGTATATATACTTGTCATCTATATAATCCGCTTGACCAAGGTTTGTCAAAATAGGCCTTCTATTCTCACTATACCTTAAACCAAAATCCCAACATCTCTTTTTATACATAAAACCTATCTCTTTATTTTTTGGCTCTTTTGTAATTGTATCATAGTTGTATATTCCACTAAAAGAATAGTGTGAATCATACCTATATGTTGCAGAAGAAGTTATATAACTAGTGTATTGAGGTACAGTTGATGTTTCGGCTATAAATGTATCTTTGTAAAGATGTGAAATGGCTACATCGAAACTCTTTGTATTTACACTTACTTGATTATAAATTTTTGAAAAGTTATTTTGATCATAGTTGTAGAGCATATCATTGTACAAACTAATATTTTTAGTAATTTTATAATTAAACTCGTTTTCAAGTTCGCCATATGTAGTTTGATCCTCACCATAAGATATTCTTTGTGCTAAACGATGGTAAAGGAACTCTTCAGTATCTTCATCATAAAGATACTGAATAAAATCAAGCTGTGCCTCTTCATTTATTGAGCTAATATTATAAAACTTACAACGAGGATTATCTTGATTTACAGGGTTTGAACAAAAATCAGCATTCTCTTCATAATAGCCATTTTTTGACTCAGTTCCAGCTTTATTATAAGAGATACCAAGACTCATAACATGAGAAATCTCTTCAAATCTACGGGTAAGTTGTGTTGATGCAGAAAGTGTATGGTAATTTCTTAATACATATCCATCATTAAGTTCATCTGTAGAAGAAGATAGTGTTTTATTGGCGAAAGTCGAATGTTGCATGTATATGTTTGCGATGTATGAAAGGTTAAGATACTCATTAAAAAGATTTGTTTGTAGCGTTACTGGAAGATTTATATCAGTTTGAACAGCAGTAGTCCCTTCTTGTCTTGTGAGATTATTTGTTTGAATATCTAAATTGTAAAGAACATAGTCTTCAAATAGTGTATCTAAATAGTAATGATACTGAAGTGTTGGTAATTTCTGAACCGTTTGAGTATTACTCGCTTTAGTTAAATCTTGGTAGTACTTAAAGTATGTACCAACATATTGTTGTTGTGCATTATAAAAAAGATTTACTCTTGAGAGTAATTGAGTGGCTGTTGTAGTATTAATTGTATTAGTTGTTGAGAGGTTAATATAATCAACATCATTCATATAATTTGCATCAGCATAAATCCCTGACTGACCCTTCGTATTTAAACCAAACCAATCATTTAGAAAATTACTGTTTTCATACTTAAAGTTAAAACCATAGTGTTCATCATTTGCAAGTTTACTCTCTTTAAAATATTCGTCTTTTTCTTTGAAGTAACCTGCAGTAAATTCTCCTTTAGCAGTTGGCGATTCAACAAATCTAAAAGTCTGATAAAGCCCTGAACCACGACTAGTGCGTACTTGAGGACGAAGTTCTAAATCCCACCCGTTCTGTTCTGCTATATAAATTGGTTGTTGGTAGTAAACTCCCTCATCACCTGAAAAACCAACACTTGGCATAAGAAGACCTGTTCTTCTTGTGTTATCAAGTGAATATCCAAAATATGGTGAATAAAAAACAGGAATATCACCCACATACAATCTAGCATTATAAATATTAAGCCATTTTGTATCTGAGTTATAGTCAGTAGAAGAAAACTCCATTTTCCATACAGGGTCAACGGGATTACATCCACTTAACATTCCAGACTCTATATTAATATTTTTATCTTCAGCTTCACCTTTAGCTGCACTAAGCCAGACACGAGACTTTTTATCCGTCATATAAAATGGTTGGAACAGTCTCTCTTTTTTAGCGATATTCATTTTGGCATACTTACCAAGAATCTTCATAGAAGTTCCTTGGTTAACACGCACATGGCCAAAAAGTTCTAACTCTCCAGTTTCTCTATCATAAACAGCGCTATCTGAAGTCAAAAAGTAGTCATCATAGAGAACACTTACCCCACCAGTAGCATTCACTACATTCTCTTTTGAGTCCATTTTTGAAGCATAAATCTCTACTTTGTCCCCTGCATTTAGGCTCATAAACATCAAAAATAATACAATGAGGTATTTAAGCATCTACAACCAGTGTTTTAGCTGTTAGATCGTGCCATGCTTGACGAGAAGGGTTTAATATACCCCATAAAAATCCAAGATATAAAACTAGTTCACTTATTACTCGAAAAATTGCACGATTTAATGAAACTAAAACATTAGGATTATCTAAAGTCTTAATCTCTATAACTTTTATTTTCATCATTAGTTTTCCTAAAGTTGCACCATACTGCATCACAAAAAAACCTTGATAAATAATCTTCATCATCATATATTCTAAAACAAAACTATTTGTTAGAACAATTATTTCCTCTGTAGAGGCAGCATTTACAAAGGAGTCCCAAAGGGCAATAATAAGAAGAAAAGAGAGTAACATCTCATCCACAAAAAAAGCCATAGCTCTTTTCTTAGTCGAAGCTAAGTTTAGGTTCTCTCTATGAAGTAAGTCTTCTATCTCTTCATTCAATTCTAAATTCCTATAGTGCTTGGTAAGCAATATCTGTACGGATTTTCTTACCTACAAAATGAACTTGTCCACATCTAAGATATGCTCTATCTCTCGCTTCTTTGATATTGTCACCTAGACCTACACAGACTAAAACACGTCCACCATCAGCATATAAAACACCATCTTCTTTACTTACACCAGCATAAGAAATATGAGTGTATTTTTCAATCTCTTCATGAAGAACACTATCTTCTACTATTTCAGCAGGAGCTGAAGATGAGTATGGATAGTTTCCACTAGCCATTACAACACCAACTGCATACTGCTTAGAAAACTCAACTTTTATCTCACTCAAACGGTTTGTTGAAGCTTTTAAAAACATATCTGAAACGCTAGAAGTCATAAGTGGCATAAGGATCTCACACTCAGGATCTCCAAAACGTACATTAAACTCTAGTGTAATTGGCTCTCCATTTACAACCATGATACCGATAAAAAGAACACCTTCAAAAGGAGCTCCCTCTTTTTTCATACCATCTAAAGTAGGAACAATCACTCTGTCTCTTACTTTTTGATAAAGTTCTTCATCAACAAGTGGTGTTGGAGCATAAGCACCCATACCACCAGTATTTGGACCTTTGTCACCATCAAGTAGACGTTTGTGATCTTGTGCAGCTTGGAGTAAGATATAGTCATCACCATCACAAATAGCAAACATAGAAAGTTCAAAACCATCAAGGAACTCTTCAACGATTACTTTTTTACCAGCATCTCCAAAAGATTTTCCACTTAACATCTCGCCAATAGCTTTTTTAGCCTCATCATGACTCATAGCGATGATAACACCTTTACCACCACAAAGCCCATCAGCTTTAACAACAATAGGTGCAGTTAATGTATCTGTAAACTTGTATAAATCTTCGATAGAGTCACTTTCGATATAAGCAGCAGTAGGAATATTATATTTTGCTAAAAAGTTTTTCATATAAACTTTTGAACCTTCAAGTTGTGCAGCCTCTGCCGATGGTCCAAATATTGTAAGACCTTGTGCTTTGAATATGTCAACTACACCATCAACTAAAGGAGCTTCAGGACCAACTATTGTCAGTTCTATCTCATTCTCTTTAGCAAATAAGGCTAAATCATTATAATCTTTAATATTAAGATTCTTACCTAAGTCACTTGTAGCACCATTTCCCGGTTGAAAAAATAGCTCATGCTCTTCTTGCTCACTTTTAATTGCTCTTGCAATTGAGTATTCACGACCACCACTTCCTAAAATCAAAATCTTCATAAAATCTCCCTATAAAATAAAAAAAGTATTTAGTAAAAAGAGTTTCTTCTTCTTACTAAATACTTTTGGTTTGTGTATCAATAGATAACCCAAGTAGCCGTTTCACAGTTGGCTTGGTTCTAAACGCCTAATTTAGGAGAAGAGAAAGCTTTATACGGCGACATCTTCTTGATAGTATTCACTATCTCAAACGAAGATATTGACTCACAAAAGCTCTACCTGTTCTCAATTTGAAAATGTAGAACCCTCATTGGTGTGATTATTCGAACCACTCAGATTGTCTATATACATTATACAAAAATCTTACTTGATTTTATTTTATATCACCAATATCTTGCAAAAAATCTTCATCAATATCAAAGTCAATGTCATCAAAATCTAAATCATCCAGTCCAAACTCATCTTTTGTATCTTTTTCATCTAAAAGTTTATTTACTTTGAGTAGCTCTTTTTTAGAAATATAGAGTAAATAACTAATAGCAATTAGGAGTAAAGTAGTGATAATAAATAAAATCAAAAATAGTTGACTATGCTGTATTACTTTCACTTCTTTGATGACTTCAATCTCTTTTATCACTTCTACTTTTTTAACTACTTCAATCTCTTTAATCACAATTTCAGTCTGCTTTTCTTTATCAATAGGTTCTTTTGGACTACACAAAGAATTACTCTCTTTTCTAACAAATGAACCACTGTTCTTAATTCTTATAATGTCTAAAATTTCTTGCATTATCTTTTTATCTCTAAAATAACTCAATTGTACTGCGTAGTAGTTACCTTTTTTTTGATTAATAAAATTAAAATTATTTTCTTTTTGGAGTGTAGAAAATTTTATATTTTTTACATAATCTTTCTGAAGTATATTTTGTGCCTTTTCTGCACCTAATTCATTTTTCATCGACAGTATACGTATTGAGTAACATGAGTTTGCCTGTAACATTACAGACAAAATAAAGAATATTAAAAATGGTTTCATAACTGCTCACTTATTAGAATACAGGATTGTATAGTTTTTTCTTGTGAAATAATATACTTTATATCCTTGGGAAGTGCTTTAGCCGTTGTTTTTCCTATCACAATTATTTTGTTTTGTGGAAAAATTGTATGTTTTTTTAAAAAACATTTTACACTAGAGGGAGAAGTAAAGATTAAAATTGCTTCATTATCTACTTTACAATCTAATATTTCTCTAGAACAACTACTCCTATAAAGTACAACTTCATCAATTAAATAGCCATTATTACGACTAACTTCAGTAAAATCAGAAGCTATAACTTCTGCTCTTAAATAAAGCCACTTACTCTTTTTTGGATACTTTTTAATAATATCAATTAGAGTATCTCCATATCCACTCCCTAGTTCTAAAATTTTTCCACCAAGTTCGATAAATGCTTCTGCACTTTTTTCTGAAATACAGAGTGCTTTTTTATCAATATATTTCTTATCTAAATAGTAACTTAATGATACAGATGCTTGCTTTGAAGTGATAATCAAATAATCATATAATGAAAAATCAATTTGAGGCTTTAAAAGTGTTATATCAAGGGAGTTAATACTTATCGCTTTAGAGTGCGAGGAGATGGAAAATAAATAAACTTCTTTTTTTTTCATAAGTTAAGAACAGAGATAAATCTCTATTCCCATTCTATTGTAGCTGGTGGTTTACTTGAAATATCATAAACAACTCTGTTAATTCCATCGACTTCATTAATAATACGACGAGAAATTCTCTCTAGTAAATCATGTGGTAAATGTGCGAATGTAGCAGTCATACCATCAACAGCTTCAACAACACGTACACAAGCTGTGTTGTCATAAGTACGGTTATCACCCATAACTCCAACTGATTTAACATTTAGAAGTACTACAAATGCTTGCCAAGTTTTAGCATAATATCCACTCGCTTTAAGTTCATCAAGTAAAATAACATCAGCTTCACGAAGAATAGTTAAGTCAGGAACATTAACATCACCCATAATTCTAATAGCAAGCCCAGGCCCAGGGAATGGATGACGATTAATCATAGTCGAAGGTAAACCTAATTCTAAACCTATTTTACGTACTTCATCTTTAAATAGTTCACGAAGAGGCTCTATTAACTCAAAATCCATCCAGTCTGGTAATCCACCAACATTATGGTGAGACTTAATAACCTCAGAAGGACCGTTTACAGAGATAGACTCGATAACATCAGGGTAAAGTGTACCTTGAGCCAAAAACTTGATACCATCGTGTTTCTTAGCCTCTTTTTCAAACTCTTCAATAAAAGCATGACCAATAATCTTACGTTTTTGCTCAGGATCTGAAATACCTTCTAATCTTCCTAAAAAGTTATCTACGGCATCTACAGTAATCAAAGGCACTTTAAGGTTGATTTTGAAAACTTCTTCAACTTGTTCTTTTTCACCCTTACGTAAAAGTCCGTTATCAACAAATACTGGAATCAGTTGATCACCAATAGCTTCATAAAGCATAGCAGCAACAACAGAGCTATCCACTCCTCCACTAAGACCACAAAGAACTTTTCCAGTTCCTACTTTTTCACGAATCATTTTGATTTGTTCTTTTAAGAAGTGCTCCATTTTCCATTTTGTAGTAACACCACAAATCTTTCTTGCAAAGTTACGAAGCATTAAGTAACCCTCTTCTGAGTGCTGCACTTCTGGGTGAAACTGCATTGCATAAACACGTTTTTCTTCATTTGCGATAGCTGCATATGGTGAGTTTGCAGATGTAGCAATAGGTGCAAAACCTTCAGGAAGAACATCTACTTTATCTGAGTGACTCATCCAAACAATTCTATCATCATCACAATCATCAAGAAGTGGAGAAGAAGTTTCAAGTTTTAACTCTGCTTTTCCATACTCATGGTGAGATGAACGAATAACTGAACCACCAAAGTCTACAGCAATTCTTTGCATACCATAGCAGATACCAAGAACAGGAATTCCCATATCATAAACACCTTGATCAACCTCATAAGCGTCTTCATTATAAACCGAAGATGGACCACCACTAAGGATGATACCTTCAGGATTTTTTGCTTTAATATCTGCTACTGAAGTGTGATAAGGTAAAATCTCACAGTAAATTTTATCTTCACGAAGACGACGTGCTATAAGTTGAGTGTATTGAGAACCGAAATCTAAAACGATGATGCTAACATTTGTCATGTAGATGCCTTTATAATAAGTATAGTAATTAAATATATGAAAGGATACTACAATAAAGATTAATTTTTGGTTTACATAAAATGAAAAGAGAAAAATAAAAAACTATCTCCACACCAAGTGAAGATAGGAAAGAGAAGATTAATAAAGACCTAAAATTTCAAACTGAAGGTACCATATTGAAACTGATACAATATATCCTACTAAGATAGTCCAAGCATGTTTCATATGTGAACTAAATGTATAAATACCATGTAATCTTCCCATAACACCGACACCAGCAGCTGAACCAAAAGAAATCAGAGAACCACCAACACCAGCTGTCATAGTAACGAGCATCCATTGAGCTAAGTCCATATCAGGAGATGATTTTAAAATTGCACTCATAACAGGAACATTATCTACAACTGCTGAAAGGAAACCTACACCTACATTCGCTACTGTTGGACCAAACATATCATACATATCGTGAATATAGTTTAAAAAACCTAAAAAGTGGAGTGCACCAACAGCAGATAAGATACCAAAGAAGAAAAGGAGTGTATCGTTCTCAACTTTTTGCATATTCACATAAATATCAAAACTTTGTTTACCTGTTTTTTTAAGCTGAATAGCATAAAGTTTAAGTATAGCCATACCAAACATCATACCCCACATTGCTGGAAAGTGAAAGAATTGGTGACCTAAAACTGCCATAATAATAGTTGCCACACCTAAGTAAACAACACCCATCCCGCCATCAAGAACTACAGGTTTTTTCTCACTAGCAGCATCAAAAGGAGGCTGACCTGAAGGAACAGACATACTTAATAGAGTTGCTGTAACTAGCCAACCAAGTATAGATGCAGGGAAAAGGAATAAAAAGTCTAGAAACTCACCTTTATTTGCTGTCCAAGCCATTAAAGTTGTAATATCACCAAATGGAGACCATGCACCACCAGCATTTGCTGCAACTACAATATTGATTGCACCGGGTACAAGAAATGCAAGATTTTTCTTATCAATAGTGAAAAGAACAGTTGAAAGAATAAGAGCTGTTGTAAGATTATCTGCTACAGGAGAGATAAAGAAGGCTAAAAGACCAGTCAGCCAAAAAAGCTTTTTATATGTATAACCTTTTGAAACCAATTTATACTTCATAAGATCAAAAACACCACGTTCAATAAGTGTCTCAATATATGTCATCGCAACCAATAAGAAAAAGAAAATCTCAGCAATTTCAAGTATAAGAATTTCTAGTTCATCATGTAATGGATCTGGATTCATACCGTTAATTGCATAGTAAATACCAATGAGCATAAACATAAATGTACCTGCAAAAAGTGCTGGTTTCGCTTTGTTTACCTCATACTTATCTTCTGTAGCAATAAAATAATATGCTATTACAAATACTGCTAAACTTAACCAGCCTACCCAAGTTGTTGCCAAGTTTATATCATGACCTACTGCAGCTACTGCCGTTTCTACTACTGAACTATGTTCCATTATCTTTCCTCTTGTATTGTATGTACACCGACAGAAATGTCTCTAGAAAGTGCCCCTAGAACTATCTCTTTTGCTGTTAGTAAACGAAATTTCAATAGTGTACCAATATTTTCATTTAAAAGTACATTAATTGAGTCTAATGCATCATTTAATCCACTTTTTGTACGAATTATAGATACATTCTCCCACATTATTCGTCTGAGTTGATCTTTTTTAGCCTTATCTGTTTTGAGACTCATTTCTACACCTTTAACTTCAAACTCACAAAACTCTTCATTATTAGATTTTTTAATAATATCTTCAACACTAAGTTTTGCAAAAACAAGACCTTCTAAAAGTGAATTAGATGCCAGTCTATTTGCACCATGAACTCTTGTGGATGCTACTTCGCCTATAGCATAGAGGTTTTTTACAGTCGGAACTCTAGCGTTTAAGTCTGTTCTAATTCCCCCAATAGCATAATGAAATGCAGGTGAAATTGGAACTCTCTGTTTAGGCACATTAAAACCTAAAGATCTGAGATTTGAGCATATATTAGGAAATCTTTTAAGAAAATATTTCTCATCAAAATTATCAAACGCCAGATAAACATTCATTCCTGTTTTTTTCTTATGTGTGTAGATAGACTTGCTCACTATATCACGAGAAGCCAGCTCCCCTCTTTTATCGTAATCAAACAGAAATCTTTTTCCATTTTCATCTTCTATAGTAGCACCCTCACCTCTTAATGCTTCAGTTAAGAGCATCTTTTGAGCGTTTGAGCTATTGACAAAAACGGTAGGATGAAACTGCAACATTTCCATCCTATCAAGAGCTATCCCTTTTTCAATACAGAGACCTTGAATATCCCCACTAATACAAGGTGCATTTGTATGAAACTCATAAAGTGAACCCAGTCCACCACTAGCGATAATGATATCTTTTGCATAAATATTTCTTGATTCTCTATGGTCTAGAACTGTCACTCCATGACAAGTACCATCTTTTATAAGTAGGTCTACTACTCTTGCATTACTAAGCATTGCATGAGGGTTTTGAGAGAGTAAAAAGTGATGTAGATAACGCCCTGTAGCATCGCCACCTGCATGAAGAATACGTTCACAAGAGTGAGCAGCTTCTTTTGTATAAAGAAGCTCTCCATTCTCATCTGCATCAAACTCAAAACCACTATTAACTAAATCATCTATCGCTTCACGAGAGAACTTTGAGAGGACTTCAACTGCATCTTTATCACACAGACCATCACCAGCATTAATTGTGTCTTGGATATGCATACTGATATCGGCCTCATCACGGGCTAAAGCTACACCACCTTGGGCATAAAAAGTGTTACATTTAAAAGTTTCACGCTTATTAATGATAAGAACTTTTTTATCTTTTGGAAGTTTCATTGCAGCATAAAGACCTGCCACTCCAGCACCAATGATAATTACATCATATCTATACATTATTCACAACTCTCATTATTTTCATCTACTATCATCGAGTCAAACTCTTTTTTCTTTATTACAAACTTTACATTTTCATCTTCTACTGGAGTTGCTTGTTCATAATATGGTGCTGCTTTATGTCCACACCCACCCATACTTAACAAAAAGCTTGCTATAATAAACATATGAAAAATGCGAGTCAAATTATTACTTCTATTCAATATAAACCTCAATTTAAAAAGGTGTTGAACCATAAATGTATAAGTAAACTTATATCTATAATTCTCCCTAGTATTCAAAAAAGTATCAAGCACGGTTTTATACATAAAAACATCTTTTATATAACTATTACAGCTTCACTTAATAAATATGATAAAGATAATATTATAAATACTATTAAAATGGTTTTAAACTCTAAGATGATTTTAGAAGAAAAGGGATTTTTGGAGTGTAGCGATATAGAGATAGATGATATCATCGTTTATGTTGACCATAAACCTAAACTTCCTCAGCATCTCCATGTGACCAATTCTCACGAACTAACTTACCATGAAAGAGCTTCTGGAAATATTGAAATAAATATTCAAGATAAAAAATTGAATGCCCTAGCAAAAGAGATTCAAAAGATGATAAAAAAAGAAACTCATGACTCTTAAAGAGACCATACTCCAACTACCCTCGTCACCTGGTGTTTACCAGTACTTTGATAAAGACGGACATATCCTTTACATAGGGAAGGCAAAAAATCTCATTAATCGTGTCAAAAGTTACTGGCAATTTACACCAAATCTAGCTCCAGCTAAAAAACTCTCTTTGAGAATAACAAAAATGATAGAACAGACAATCACTTTAAACTATATCGTAGTTTCAAGTGAACATGATGCTCTCATATTAGAAAACTCTCTTATCAAACAACTTAATCCAAAATACAATATTTTACTACGTGATGATAAGACTTATCCTTACATATATATAGATAATGCTCAAAAATACCCTCGTTTTGAAATAACTCGTAAGATTATTAAGAGCAAAGAGATAAGTTATTTTGGCCCATACTCAATTGGAGCAAGAGATATTTTAGACTCTGTTTATGAGATATGTAAACTAGTACAAAAAAAATCCTGTCTAACATCAAAAAAACTATGTCTCTACCATCAGATAGACAAATGTCTTGGCCCCTGTGAACTTTCAATAACAAAAGAGAGATATAGAATAGAGCTAGACTTAGCAACAAAACTCATAAAAAACAAAAAATTTCTTATAAGTGAGCTTCAAGAAAAAATGTCTTTTTATGCAGAGGATATGAGGTTTGAAGAAGCAGGAGAGTTAAGAGATAGAATAGAGAGGATAAGCCGTTCTGAAATTAAAAGTGAAATAGATTTTGCCACTACTGAAAACTACGATATATTTGTTGTTGACAACTCACAAACACGAGCAGTAGTAGTTCGTATTTTTATGAGAAACGGTAAAATAATCTCTTCTTCACATGATTATATAAATCTAAATGCTGGTTATGATGAAGATGAGTTCTATTTACGAACACTTCTTAGTTTCTACAAAGAAGAAAAGCCTCCTATTATTGCTCCTATTTTAGTAGCAAAAGAGATAGAATCTGTTGATCTACTTCAAAAACACCTGAGTACTCTTTTTGAAAAAAAAGCAGATATCTCTGTTCCAATTAGAGGAAAACGCAAAGAGCTCATTGAGTTAGCACTTTTAAATGCTAGAGAACTTCTTAAAAAAGATAAAAAAGAGGAACATACAAAAATACCATTAGAGATTAAAGAGTTGTGTAACCTGCAGACTATCCCTTCTCGTGTAGAAGTTTTTGACAACTCACATATTTCGGGAGTAGCTACTGTTGGAGCGATGATAGTTTATGAAGATGGAGTATTTGACAAAAAGTCATATCGTACATACCACTTAGAAGCTAAAGATGAGTACGGACAAATGAGGGAGACCCTATCGAGACGTATAGAGAGTTTTTCTAAAAACTCTCCTCCAGATTTATGGATACTAGATGGTGGGGCTACACTTTTAAAACTTGCACTAGAACTTCTCTCTTCAAACGCCATCAACCTAGATGTTATTGCAATTTCTAAAGAAAAAATAGATGCTAAAACACATAGAGCAAAAGGTAAGGCAAATGACATCATTTATACTAAAGATGAAGTTTTTCGCTTGCAAAATAGTGACAAAAGACTTCACTGGGTACAAAGACTAAGAGATGAATCACATAGAAGTGCTATAACTTTTCACAAAAAAACAAAATTAAAGCTTGACCAAGCAAGTCAACTTCTATCTCTTCAAGGGATATCTCCTGCAAAAATCAAAAAACTTTTGAATCATTTTGGAACTTTTGACGAGATAAAAAAAGTAACATTAGAAGAGATAAGTGAAGTTTTAAACAAAAAAGATGCACAAATCATCAAAAACTTTTATAAATAAGTTTTATTTATCTATCTTTATGATATATTTGTGATGATTCTAGTTTGAAGGTTTTTTTAATGGATAAAGTTACACCGATTGATGAAGAGTATATTTATAATGGAAGTGCCATTGTTAGTCAAACTGACTTAGCTGGTGTTATCACTTATGCCAATAGAGCATTTAGTGAAGCTTCTGGATATAAAGCAGATGAACTTGTAGGTAAAGCACATAATATTATTAGACATCCAGATATGCCTAAAATAGTTTTTGCAAAAATGTGGGAAACTATAAATGGTGGTCAAGCATGGAATGGTCTTGTTAAGAACTTAAGAAGTGATGGTAGATTTTACTGGGTTGAAACAGAAATTCTACCTATTAGAGATGAAAATGAAAATATCACAGGTTTTATAGCTGCAAGAAAAGAGGCTTCACGTAAAGATATAAATGAAACTATACAAACATACACAAAAATGTTAGATACACAAGAATAAAAGGGACAGATATATGCTAATTTATAATTTTCAAAAAGAGTTTATAGGTATTGATGAAAAAGATCTTAAGACTTTAGGCTTTAAAAACTTAGGGGAACTTCGTACAGAAGTTACAGACTTTGCAGATCTATTTGTAAAAACACCTGGATTTATTCATAACTTTAAACATGTACACTGGATTGACTTTATCACTTGTGCTGACTCAAACGAAGAATCAAAAGTAATTATTAATGTAAATAATAAAAACTACCGTTGTATCATTCAGATTTCAACTGCATACCTAATAGATAATCCAACATCAAAATCTTTTATTATTAACCTACACAACTTACGTGAACTTAGTCATAAAGAGAGCGAAAGTATTGCTGGTGATATAATCCAACGAGAAGCACCAGTAGCTACTCAAGCAGCTAAACAAATTTTCAATACACCTGAACATAGTGATTCATTTGAAGAAGAAATATCTCAAGAACAAGAAATAGAAACTCCAAGTAGTAGTGAAGCTCTTGTTGTTGATGATTATGATGCTCCTTTGGAAATAGATATCTCAGAGGAAGATGAAGTACTTTTAACTGTAGATGACTTCGATGATGATTTAGTAACTCCTCAACATGAAAATGGAATTCAAGAAGATCTACAAGCACCTCTTGAAATATCATTTGATGATGATTTAGATGACGATCTTATGCTTGATGTAAGTTCAGATGTTCACGAGATATCTACAGTCGAGCCACTTACACAAACTGTTCAAGAGAGCTTCGAGAATGGATATGTTTATGATCCCTCTGTAGCATCGGAAGAATTAGGCTTACCACTTGACTTAATTGAAGAGTTTATACAAGATTTTATTGAACAAGCAAAAGAGTTTAAAGATGATTTATATAATGCAGTTGAGGAAGGTAACTTTGACAACTTAAAAATACTCTCACACAAACTCAAAGGTGTAGCTGCAAACCTTAGAATAGAAGATGCTTTAGAAGCCCTTACAACTGCGAATACATCATCTGATTTCAATGAAATCACAATTAGTTTAGACACTCTATATAACATAGTTGCAAAACTTGCAGGCGAAGAGATTAATGTAGAGAAAGAAATTGTACCTGAGATTCAAGAAGATGCACCCCTAGACTTAGATTTTAAAGAAGAAGAAGAGGAAGAAGAAGATCTCTATAGTGACCCTATAGAAGTGGAAGATTACCAAGTCCCTGAAAAAATCGAAATTCCAGAGCTAGCAGATGATACATTTCTAGCAGTACCTGACGTAACAACTCTTGAGATAGAAGATGATGAGTTAGATCTTTCTCTAGATCTTGATGAAGAGATAACTCTTGACATTGAAGAAGATGAAGAAATAACTCTTGACATTGAAGAAGATACACTTGAAGATGAAGAACTCACACTTGATTTAAGTGAAGAAATAGTAGAAGATGAAATTCCAACAGCTATAAATATTGAATATTCTAAAGAGTCTGTAGCGAGTGAAATAGGTTTAGAAATTGAAAGTTTTAATGAACTTTTCGGTGACTTTACTAGGGAGTCAAATGCTCTTATCACATCAATGACTCAAGCAGTTGAAAAAGAGGACTTTTCACTATGTAGTAGTGAAGCTGTAAAACTCAAAGGTATGAGCGATAACATGCGAATTACTGGCTATGAAAATGAGTTAGAGACACTTATACATTCACAAGATTCAGATGAGATATCTACTGCTCTAAAAACTGTTGATGCAATTCTTGCACAGTTATCAAAATAAGGGATTTATCATATGCAATTAGGACTTAAAAATAGACTTAGACTTATCAGTTTACTACCGATTATTATCCTCTTTTCAATTACGAGTTATTTCGTTTATAACTCGTACCAAAGTTATCAAGCTGCACAGATTCTTCAAGATAAGCTCTCTGAAAATAGACAGCTAAATACTCTTATAAATAATATCTCACGTGAGCGTGGTATGACTGTAATGTATTTAGGTAACTCATCTCCAAATACACTTCGTTCATTGGTAAAACAAAGAGCAATAGTTGATGCAAAAGAGACAGAATATGTAAACCATGTTAAAAACAAAAAAGTTTTACACGACCACTCTAATGGTATCGAAAGCTGTAAAACATGTCAAAATGTTCAAACACTCTCTATGTACTTAACAAAAATTAAGAAAATAAGAACACTAGTTGATGAGCACCAAACAAACTTTAAAGATGTATATGAAGAGTTTTATGGAAAAGCACAACAAACTGCTATCTCTCAATTAGAAGAGATTACATCCAATCAGCTTGACCCTGAAATCAACACTTATTCTGCACAATATATCAACCTTGTACGTGCAAATGAATTCACTTCAGATGAACGTGATTATATCTCATTTGCCATAGCACGTTCAACAGAGTTTGAAGAAGAAGAGGTAAATGAGTGGATTTCACTTATTGCTAAAGCTGATGCTCTTGCATACGAAACACTTAAAAATAAGCTTCTAATTTCTCAACTAGATGGTCTTTTCAAAAATGAAGATACTCTAGAACTTTTAGAAGACATAAATACAGAAAGAACTGCTATATTATCTAGTGCTTCTAGTGGAGAGTATGAAATCACATCAGGTATCTGGTTTACAATGCTTTCAGAGAAAACGAACACTATTTCAAAAGCAGAAGATCTAATGCTTACTGCGATGGATAATCGTGCAGTAACAGTAAAATCAGATGCCCTTCAGTTTTTAACTATTACTTTAACAATCTGGTTGGTTTCAGTAGTTCTTGCTATTCTTGGTTTTTTACTTTCAAACGAGATTGCGACAAATATTAAAAACCTCGAAGAAGTTCTTAAACGTGTTGCAGCCGATACTGACCATAGTTCAGAGTCAGAGATTAATCTCCAAACATCTAAAGGTACTGCCGATGCCTACAAACTCCTAGAAAATATCATTGAGCAGACTAGACTAGATAAAGAGTCCGCACAAGAGGCTAGTGAAGCTAAATCAATGTTCCTAGCAAATATGTCACACGAAATTCGTACTCCGCTAAATGGTATTGTTGGGTTTACAGAACTTCTTAAAGATACAGGTCTTGAAGAAGAGCAGACAGAATTTGTCGAAATTATCGAAAAATCATCTGAAAATCTTCTTGAAATTATCAATAATATTCTTGACCTTTCTAAAATCGAATCTAATAAACTTGAAATTGAAGATATCGCATTTAATCCTGCAGAAGAGTTTGAATCAGCAGTTGATGTTTATGCAGTTCGTGCAAGTGAAAAACATATTGACCTTGGTTGTTTTATAGACCCTGAATTAGAGAATCCTATTAAAGGGGATCCAACTAAAATTAAAGAGGTTATTATCAACCTTCTTTCAAATGCTGTTAAGTTTACAAGTAGTTCTGGTTCTATTAATGTTGATGTTAGAAAACTTGATTCTGCACAAGAGGGAATTACTCGTATTAGATTTGAAGTACAAGATAGTGGTATCGGTGTAACTAGTGAGCAAAAAGCTAGAATCTTTGAAGCATTCTCACAAGCTGATACATCTATTACTCGTAAGTATGGTGGTACAGGTCTTGGTCTTACTATTTCTAGTAGATTTATCGAACTTATGGGTGGTCAACTTGATCTTCATTCTGAACCAGGTACTGGTACTACATTCTTCTTCACTCTTGACTTTGAAGAGATTGAAACACTTAACGAAACTACCAAAGGTACATTTTCAAGTATCAATGCCTTAGTGTTAGCATCATCTCATAAGACTAAACGCCAAGAGACTTACTTAAGAGAATACTTAGATTTTTATGGTGTAAGCTATACTTCATTTAAAGATATTGATGAACTTGAAACACTTCAACGCCAGGTTAGTTACGACTTAGTATTTGTTGATTATGATTTTGCTGATGAAGAGTCACTAAAAAAATACAGTGAAGTTCCTCAAGAGTTTATTCTTTTAACAAAATCTTACTTTATGAAGAAAATCGACTCTATGAACTTAGATATACTTAAAACTCTTTATGAGCCATTAAATAACTCTAAACTTAGACAGACACTAGATAACTACCATAGTGAGAATTTCAGTGCTAAACAGGCTAAAAAAGTTAACCGTAAAAAGTTTAATGCTGAGACATCAAGATTTAATGCAAATGTATTAATTGCTGAAGATAACATCATTAATCAGAAGCTCATTAAACGTACACTTGAAGATTTAGGATTGACTATTACTATTGCGTCTAATGGTTTAGAAGCTTTTCAAAAACGTAAAGATGGCAACTTTGACCTAATCTTTATGGATATTCAGATGCCTTTCCTAGATGGTATGGAAGCAACTAAAGAGATTTTAGAGTATGAAGAAGATTATAATCAACCACATATTCCTATCTTAGCACTTACCGCAAATGCCCTTAAGGGTGATAGAGAAAGATTTTTAGAAGCTGGACTAGATGAGTATACGACTAAACCTTTAGTTCGTAGTGAAATCATTTCACTTCTAAACCATTTTTTAGCTGATTATCTTGTAGATGCTAAAGAAATTCCTGAAGATACAGATGCACCTGAAGAAGAGATAGTTGAAGAAGTAGTGGCTATAGATGTTCCTGAAATAGTGCCAGAAATCGAACTTGAAGATGAAGTTCTAGAGGAAGAAGTTGAAGAAGAAGTTGTAGTGCCTGCTTCATATAAAGCTGATATTTTACTAGCTAAGAAAAGTTCTTTTGAAAATAAGTTTTTTACAAAAATTCTAGACTCTTTAAACTATAGTTATGAAGTAGCAAATTCTGTAGATGAACTCCAAACACTGCTTCAAGATGCTAGTTATAAAGTTATATTTCTGGACAAAGAGATTAAAAACTTAGAGTTAGAAGATTTTAGCCAACTTGTAAAGTCAACAAATCAAGAGAGAGACTTAGAGTCTAAACTTATTCTCATTACCGAGCCATCAATGCCTGAAAATAGAGAAGAGCTTACTCTTGTTGATGAGAATATTAAAAATACAGTAAATAAAGATTTACTTAGATTACTAATAGAAAAATTTATATAAAGAGAGTAAACAATGAGAGAAGACTTAATAGTACTAGCAGTTGATGACGATATGATTAACTTAAAACTTCTAAAATCTATGCTGAAAAAATCTGGCAATGTAAAAGAAGTGATAGAAGCAAAGAATGGTGCTGACGCGATTGGTGAATTAAAAGGTCGTGATGATATCGATCTTATTCTTTTAGATATTATTATGCCTATTATGGGTGGAATAGATATGCTTAAAGTTGTTCGTGCAGATGATTCACTTAAGCAACTTCCTATCATTGTTTTAACAACTGATGAGACTAAAAAAGCAGAAGCATTAGAGTGTGGAGCAAATGGATTTTTAATGAAACCTATCCGTAAGGAAGATTTAATTAAAAAAATAGCGACTGTTATCGTTTAACACTACTTCTAAAAAACAGATTCTTATATTAGAATCTGTTTTAAAACTTCTTCAACACGCTCAACACCTACTATTTTCATAGCATCTTGAACCTCTTTAGGAATATCTACTAAATCACGCTCATAGTTTTTCGCAGGAATAAGAACTTTTGTCATCCCAGCCTTATGTGCTGCAATGAGTTTTTCTTTAAGCCCACCAATAGGAAGGACATCCCCACTAAGTGAAACTTCGCCAGTCATAGCAATCTCTGAACGAATTTTTTTACTACTCAGTATAGAAGCAATAACACTAACCATAGCTATACCTGCACTAGGACCATCTTTTTTAGTTGCACCATCTGGAACATGGATATGAAGATCGTAACGTTTATAGACCTCGCTAGCATCAAGAACAATACCATCTTCTTTTTCTTTAAAAGTTATAGGAATATTTTTACTAGGAATTTCTAAACGCTTAGTGTCTATAAGAGTTTTTACAACACTCATAGCTATTCTTGCTGACTCTTTCATAACATCACCAAGACTACCAGTTAACTGCATAGTACCCTTGCCTTTAATACGAATAGACTCTATCTTTAATACATCTCCACCGACTGCTGTCCAAGCAAGGCCATTTACAACGCCAACTACAGGAATTTTATCTGTTTTCTCAATCTCAAAAACACTTTTATCAAAAAAGCTTTTTAAGTTTTTAACAGTTACAGAAACTTTATCTGGAGAGTTTTTCTTTAACATCTCTTTTGCAACTTTTCTACAAAGCTCAGCAATACGACGGCGAAGATTACGAACACCAGCTTCACGAGTATAACTATGGATAAGCTCTTTAAGTGCTGGTTTGGAAATACTTAACTCAGATTTTTTAAGTCCATGTTTCTTTATCTCCTGAGGCATTAAATAACGAGATGCTATTTCGTACTTCTCTTGAGGTGTGTAAGAACTAACCGCAATAAACTCCATTCTATCACGAAGAGGAGCTGGAATACGACCAATGTCATTTGCAGTAGCAATAAAGATAGCGTTTGAGAGATCAAGGTTAAAGTTTAAGTAATAATCTCTAAACTCACTGTTTTGCTCAGGGTCAAGTATCTCTAAAAGTGCTGCCGTAGGATCCCCACGACCAGATGAAGATACTTTATCTATCTCATCTAAAACTATAACAGGATTCATCTTTTTAGCATCAATGATACCTTGAGTTATACGACCAGGCATAGCACCTACATAAGTACGTCTGTGACCACGAAGTTCGTTGACATCTTCAAGACCACCAAGAGCAATTCTTACAAGTGGACGTTTAAGGGCGGTAGCTATTGAGTTTGCTAAAGATGTTTTACCAACACCTGGAGGTCCACTAAAACATAGTATTGCCCCTGATCCTTTTTTATTTTTTATTCCACGAAGTTCAAGAAGTTCTTTTACTGCAAAGTACTCTACTATTCTCTCTTTTGGTTTTTCTAACGAAAAATGGTCTTTGTCCAGCTGTTTTTGAACATTCTCAATATGAAGTGTTTTTTTAGACATCTCACCAAATGGAATATCTAAAACCCAGTCAAGATATGTTTGAGTCATAGATGCATCAGAAGAGTCTGGATGCATACGAGCATAACGCTCAAGCTGTTTGTTTACTTCTTTGTAAGCATCATCATTCATCTTAGATTTTTTAGATTCTAGTTTTTTTCTATACTCTTCTATTTCCTCATCACGAGAAGTGTCCGTCCCTAACTCTTTTTGAATCTGTTTTAGTTGTTCTTTTAAAAAGTACTCTTTATTTACTTTTTCGATGTGAGTATGTACTTTTGAGCGAATCTCTTTTTGAAGTTTATTCGCCTCAATCTCATCAATAAGATAATCAATAAGATTTAAAAATCTTTTCTCAGTATCCATCTCGGTAAAAAGGCTATATGCCTGTTCTTTTTTGAGCTTAACAGTAGAACAGATTAAATCAATAATACGGTTATGGTCATGGTTCTCTTCTATAGTACGAAGCAAATCAGGTGGAAAATAAGAGCTCACACTAGAGAGTGTTCTAACCTTTTCCCGTACTACTTCTAAAATAGCATCTATTTTTAGATTATGCACTTCTGTTGGTTCAATCACTTCAACATGAGCAATAAGAGGGTCAGTTGAAACTTCACGAATACTTTTAGCACGTGCTAGCCCTTGAAAAAGAACCTTTACTCTACCATCGGGAAGAGCAACTTTACGCATGATAGAGCCAACAACTCCAGTATCATATAAGGAATCATAATCTCTTTCTCCTTCTTTTGAAGGTTTAGCTGTACAGACAATAACAAGAGAGTTGTCTTCTATTGCTTTTGTAGCTGCAGCTATATTTTTATCGTCATTTAAAAAAAGAGGACTTATCATAAATGGATATAAAAAAAGTTCATCTTCTGCTATTACAGGTATATCTGCTGGAAATTCTCCATAGTTACTTAATTTCATAAATTATTTTCCTAATATATTATTATCTTTCTTCTTCGTTTAATTCTTCATCTTCGTCATCAACAACAGAGTTTCTCGAAACAACACTTCTCGTATCAGGTATCAAATAACCGTACCAGCTTCCTGTACCATCACCCTCGAACCATTCTTTATACCAAGGAGAGTTTGCACGGTCTATCTCATCCCAAACTATCCACGGTTGGGGTTCTTTACCTCTATAGTAAAGAGCACTTTTTGGTTTATCTATTCTCACATACAAGTCAGCGATAGTCTCATTTAGAGCAGCTTCTGCCATGTAAAGGTTCGTAGCCATTGTGTCTACTAAAGAGTAATACATAGAGTTTGGATAGTGGTGTTTAAACTTTTCTGCCTCTACTAACGCTTGGTTTATGAGAACTTGATCCCGTCTAGGATTCGGAAGAGCTAGATACTTCGCTTTTATCTTTAAAAACTCAGCGAACTCTTTCTCATTTGAGTTTGCATAACGTTTAACATACTCGTTTAAAAAGTGTTCAGTTAAAAGATACTCTTCATAGTACATATGTGCAATAGCTAAAATCATTGTTGCCTCTGGGAGTAAAGGAGAACCAATATGCTCACCTTGAAGAGAAGAGTAATAGTTATCAGCCTTATCAATATTTCCCTCAGAGATTGACTCAATGATTTTGGCATACCAGTAAACTGCAGGCTTGTTATACTCCTCAAGCTCTTTAGCACATGAGCTAAAAAAGAGTACAAAC